>Ga0123354_10003096_pt1 | contig 22727 bp, 16 predicted proteins | sample TergutLab28metaG_2_FD_97872 | JGI IMG/M metagenome (GOLD analysis project Ga0123354, IMG submission 97872) | Labiotermes labralis P4 segment gut microbial communities from Petit-Saut dam, French Guiana - Lab288 P4 | ecosystem: Host-associated > Arthropoda: Insects > Digestive system > Gut ... | reverse complement strand
GTTTTATTTTTAACAACCCCCCCAAAAAACCCCCACAAAAAAAAAATATTTTTTTTTTTGAGTTTATAAGGTTTTTTTTCTATAAAATTGCTTTAAAATTGGTGCTCCCCCCCCCCCCCCCAGTGTAGAAAAATTATGAACATACATACATTCGGGGATTGTGATATGTTTTGAAGAGATGTTCCATTTTCTGGGAATCCAGGTAGTTCGAAAGGTGAATGAAGTTTTGCCGGAATCTCCCTATAAAATATAAGAAACCCCGAGCGTCCTGTGAGTGTTTTATTCTTCCATTTCTTACTTATCTTTATCCATAAGGGCGTGTCTTCAGATAATCTGAAAATTATTTACGCCTTTTGTATACACTGATGTAGCAAACAGAAGGAATGCCTTATATCAAATAAGCGCAAGGAACTAATATCATGGTTATGAAAAAAAAAATGCATCCCTGTGGAAAGATGTTTATTGGTATTGATATTGAATTTGTTTGTCTTCTTCAAAATATTGCCAGGCAACCGACTCCAACCTTAAGAGAATTATTCAACGACTTTCATCGCACGAGTCTTTTTCGCTGGTTGCTATGGACACCTTCACTGCTTGATAAACAATCATTGTATTATAAAGGCACGCGAGAACTGCCAACAGTTGGCACCGTGCCACGTAATGGAATTGCAGGGCCGCGGAGAGTATGGTGGCCAACAGGTACTTCTAGCGGCGTTCTTTTGATTGAGCTATGCAGCAAATGAAGACAGCGTATGCTTAATGTTCGTCACACCGGTCCTCACTGCAAGCTACATGCTGCGCTAAGCCACGTTTCGATTGTGCGGGGAAATTTCGGTAGTGGCAAAAGTACCCAGGCTTCATAAATGCAACAATTTTGTGAATTAATGCCTTCCTATAGTCTTGCAGTAGTGGGCCGGGTAGTTCAGTCGGCACAGCGGCTGACTACGGGCTGGACGGTCCGGGATCGAATTCTGGTGAGGACGAGATTTTCCGTCCGTCCAGACCGGCCTTGGAGCCCACCCAGCCTCCTATAAAATGGGTACCGGGTCTTTCCCGGGGGTAAAGTGCGGCCGGAGAGTGCTGCTGACCACTCACCCCCTTCTAGTGCCTGAAAGATTCGAGCTATACCTCTACCCACCTTCTGGGCCACACCAGGCCTGTAACGTGAACACTTTACCTTTATAGTCTTACAGTATGAACCTAGAATGATACGTTTCGAGACCACATGATGTTCCAACAAGACACAATGTGACCTGCGGACATTAGATCTCATGTTCGCGTGACCCATGATGTTAGAAGATGCTGAACCGCACCTAGACCTAGACTTATATTTCTGTGTGTGTCTTCGTGTGTGTGTGCGTGCGTGCGCGCGCGCGCGCGTGTTTTAGAAGTGCGTCATCCAGTTACTAAAACTAATTTGTAGAATATTTTATGGAGAGGCACTGTGACTTGCACCAAAACCTATAATGCGTGGAGTTTTACTGCTGCATCGCCTGCTTATTGTCGCGAAGGGATAAGGGAAACAGACGGGTTTCTGTCCAGTTGCATTTTATGTACCTCAGCTGACCTGAAGGCTATTCTTTGTTATCCCTGCTCTAGCGGACAAGCTGTACGAATATATCGCGTGTCATAATGCTTTAAATGTTTCGTGTATCTTGCTTCACTAATTGTTAAATTTCAACAAATTACACTTTTAGACAATAGAGTAAATATAATATACCGCTTATTGTAATGTAATGTGATGTAAATAATAATAATACCTTAAAAGTGTTGTAATGTGTTACACAGTAATTTGGTTTGTGAAATTAAATGGTACACGTCAACTGTACTGTACTGTACTGTACTGTACTGTGCTGTGCTGTGCTGTGCTGCGCTGCACTGCACTGCACTGCACTGCACTGCGCTGCGCTGCGCTGCGCTGCGCTGCGCTGCGCTGCACTGTACTGTACTGTACTGTACTGTACTGTACTGTACTGCACTGCACTGCACTGCGCTGTGCTGTGCTGTGCTGTGCTGTACTGTACTGTACTGTACTGTACTGTACTGTACTGTACTGTACTGTACTGTACTGTACTGTACTGTACTGCGCTGCGCTGCGCTGCGCTGCGCTGTGCTGTGCTGTGCTGTGCTGTGCTGTACTGTACTGTACTGTACTGTACTGTACTGTACTGTACTGTACTGTACTGTACTGTACCATTTAATTTCACAAATCATATTACCAAGTACTTGGTCATGTCTCGAGATCAGAATGCAGGACGAAGGCAGAGTATAAATATTGATAATAGTTCCTTTGAAAAGGTGGAAGAGTTAAAATATTTGGGAACAACCTTAACATATCAAAATTCTATTCAGGAAGAAATTAAGAGCAGATTAAAATGAGGGAATGCTTGCTATCTTTCGGTGCAGAATCTTTAGTAATCCAGTTTGCTATCCAAAAATTTAAAGATTAAGATATACAGAACTATATAATTTTGCCCGTTGTTTCGTATAGGTGTGAAATTTGGTCGCTCACACTGAGGGAGAAAAGCAGGATGAGGGTGTTTGAGAATAGGGTGTGGAGGAGAATATTTGGGCCTTGTAGGGACGAGGTAACAGGAGAGTGGAAAAAATTACATAACGAGGAGCTTAATGATCTGTACTCCTCACCTAATATTTTTCGAGTGATAAAATCGAGAAGAAATAGATGGGCGAGGCATGTTGTGCGTATGGGGGAGAGGAGAGGCGTATACAGGGTTTGGGTGGGAAAACCCGAGGGAAAGAGTCCACTTGGGAGACCCAAATGTAGATGGTAGGATAATATTAAGATGGATCTTCAGGAAGTGGGTTGTGGGTGTATGGACTAGGTTGAGCTGGCTCAGGAGTGGGACAGGTGGCGGGCACTTGTGAATGCGGTAATGAACCTTCGGGTTCCATAAAATGCGGAGAATTTCTTGACTAGCTGAAAACCAGTTGGCTTCTCAAGAAGGACTCTGCTCCATGGAGTAAGTAAGTAACTAAGTAAGTAATTTGATTTGTGGCTGGCCACTTGCGCATTGTGAGTGCTTTTTACTGATTGCAGCTCGTTTTATGTTTCCTCTTGTGTTTGTGGTCTCCCATTATAGCGGATAAATTCAATTAACTTCAATTTACTCTTGTTTGTCACGGCACATAACGTCTGCCCTTGCCTAACTTGGGCTCTCTGCCTTGCACAAAGTCGTTCTGAGACTGCCTGTTTTCCCGATGTGTGTGCCCCAACTGTCTGGTCCCTAACATGAACAGACAGTGTCCTTTCATACATGCGCTGAACGTGTGCAGGTGTTTGATGGAATGGGAACGTTGTTCGACATGAAACGGACAAACGTCTTGAATTGTGCTCATTTTTAAAACGATTAATATACTTACTTTTTGTCCATGAGTTAATTTGATTTGGTGCGAGAGTTTCTATGGCTCGGGGCGAGGGGGGGGGGCATGTGGCACGTACAGGGAAGAAGAGAAATGTTTAAGAGTTTTAGTGGGGAGATCTGAAGGAACGATACCACTTGGAAAATAGAGTTGTAGGTGGGAGGATGACATTAAAATACATTGTTAAAGAAATAGTTTGCGAGGGTGTGGACTGGATTGATCTGGCTCAAGTTGCTGACAAGTGGTGTTCTCTTTTGAATACGGTAATGAACTTCTAGGGTCCATAAAATGGTTGGGGGGGGGGAATTCTTGTCTCTCTGAGCAACCATTAGCTTTACAAGATGAACTGTTCTGCACGGAGTTACAGTTATTAGGCTTTTTCGCATAATTGCGAAAATCGACTATTAGCTTCGTCATGTCTGTCTGTCTCTCTGTCTATCAGTCAGCATTGAACAAATCGGCTCCCACTGGACGGATTTTTATGAAATTTGGTACTTAAGTATTTTTCGAAAATTCAAGATTCATTAAAATTTCACAGGAATAACAAATACTTTACATGAAGACTTATGGCCATTACGGTAGTATCTGGCTGAATTCTTCTTAGAATGAGAAATATTTCAAACAAAATTTGTAGATAATATGACAGCACACATTTTATGTCCAATAATTTTTTTCCGATTATCTTGCCGTTTATGAGATAATGTGGAGAAATATGGTACAGTCGGACAGACCATAAACGACAATATAATACAATGCACGCGCTTTGTATGCTGGGTACCCAAGGCTACGAACACAAACTCACAATATGTATTACTTATTTCTTTTGCGCGGCAACAAGGGTTTCGTGAACGCGTCTCAGTGTTACGTCATAGCACATTGCTTGTCTTTTCATTACTTTTAATAGATGGTTCTGGTGCAGCACTCCTGCCTCGTGTTCGAAAGGGCCTGGGTTCAGACCTGGAATGGGACTGCTATTCTTGTGATATGCGTAATGTGTTCAGGCACCTGCAGGTTAAGTTTACGAGTATACTGCGTTCTCCTCCAGTTCTCTGTTTTGTTGAGTGGTACCATAGACCAATGCAGCCAAAGGTCTGACGTCATTCAGGTGTCTAAAGCTTATTTACAGATGCATGTTTGGGCTCCTTGGAGGGGGAATCGGCTTGTCCCAAGGTCTCCTCCACCCACACAACACCGCACAAACACAACATAAACGTAGACCTTTATCTGTGCCCTTGGAGGGGTTCAAACCCACGATTCCATTGTTCACTGGCAGAATGCATTACACGTGTTAGACCGCGTGTCCACCGCGATCACCTGTACTCTCTTCTGTATCATTACGCAGGTATCGTATTATCGGCTACCATTAAGTTGGGACAGTTCTAACAACCTTTGTTACATTCACCAAGAACTGCGAGTATGTCAGTGGATGAATCTAGGCGCACCTCAATAGTCGCGAAAAGCGCCTATTAGCTGCGTCATGTCCGACCGTCTGTCGATATGTCCGCCTGTCCTAATATATCATCACGGCTCACACAGGACGGATTCCCGTGACATTTGATAACTGGTGGTGGGAATGGGGGTGTTCATGTAAAATCCCAAAGTGGTTAAAATCGGCGAAAAGTATTGGGCAGTTTGTGTGAAGACAGAAGTACTTTTCATCGTTGCCGGCGATATTAAATCGGCATAAAACCCTCTCTTTACTATGTGAGATGGTAACAGGCTGTTAGGAGAGCCGAGGAAGTAAACACATTACGCGAAATTTCCACTGTGTAACGTACACTGACTACAAATTTTAAGCTCATGGTTCTGTGCATCGTAATTCAATGTTAATAAAATCCAACCAGATGCAACAGTATGCTGACATTTATTTACTGCGAAGTCACTCTACATGTTTCGGGTGTCACAGCACCCATCATCAAGAGTATTAAAAACTGTAACCGCAGCCTCCGGTATAGGTCATAATACTGGTACAGCTAATTCCCTCCAACGTGGCCTGCAGGCCACGTTGGGGGGAACATTGTACACTGACTATGCTTGTAAAGAATGCTAGACTGGAAGGAAGGAATTCTGTATTTGAGGTAATGACCACAACTGTGTTGATGAAGATCGAAATCTTCAGGGATGTTACATTGTGTCTTTGGATAGATAGTTCGCGGTGTTTCGAGCTACTTACGGCCTACATCTTCAGGATAAAGCGTTCCAAGATGCGGTGGAAAGGGCTGCATTTGTGTGTCAGGGTGCAGTAATTTGTGTGTGTAAGCATATTATTTACGGGTGAACACTTTGGAGTCTAAGTGCTACGCTGTGTACAGACGTCATTAAATAACTGCTCAATTTGGACACCGCGCCTGCCCATTAGCACGTTGTGTGTAGTTTGTCATTTGGCGGGCTTCGATATAATGTTACTGGAAGTGTATGCATTTTCAATTTTTCTTCCAATTTAAGAGTAATTGCAGTCGGTGTAATGTAGTGTAGACCTTGCTTCATGTGAAGCTCGTACCTACGCAGTCTGTGGTACAAGATTTTACTGCAGGATATTTCTGTCAGAAGCAGTATATTTGTAACTGCGATGGATGAACGGAGGGGCAGAAATATAGCCTGTGTTCTGGAGCAAAGGACGAGCGTAATGTACATGCAAACAGGCGCACCAAAATACAATACACTTGTTACTCAATTACCACACCAACCACTGCACATATATAAATTTTATATATGTGCAGTGGTTGGTGTGATAATTGAGTAACTCGACAACATGCACGGTGTAACAATAAAAATTATAAAAAAAATATACTTGTGTTGTAAGGAAACGCAGGATTTCGATATCCATACACTCATGTGTGGTCTTGTATTATCCCTCTTTAATTATTTCTGAACCCGTTGAGGATTCTCAATAAAGTTGTGCATAAAACCCAGTTAGGGGACATACCGCACTTGTACGATAAAATTCTATATATATAAAATACGGGAACTTTAAGGCAGCGAAAAGAGAACATGTAAAATGTATATAGGCGCTAAATATGTACAGTGCATATATGTGACAAATATGTACAGTGTACGAATGATGAAGTTTGTAAAGGGCAAAAGAAGAAAGATTACTTTTAAAAATCTTAAAAAATAAACGCAACCCACGGATCGGGCATATAAATAAGCGTAACGAGTTTGTTGTGAACGTCCTTGAAGGAGCAATATCCGGAAAAAAGGCCGTGGGAAGACCTCGACTGCGATTCTTAAAGCAAGTCGCCAGAAACACAGCAGCTGACGGTTATACAGCAATGGAAAGAGTGGCTTGCAACAGTTGCAGATGGAAAGCTGCCAACCAATCAGAAGATTGGAGGATAAGAAGAAGATGTACAGTGTACGTAGGTGTAGGTGCTAAGTTATGTACAACTGATTTGTATTTTAGGATTTTTCGCTACGTTCTTGCAGTAAATGCCAACAAGATGCACTATTTCTGAACTTCATTTTGGTAAACAATCCTACATGTTTCGGAACGACTTACTGTTGACTGTCTGCTAGCGAGGTCAGGTAGGAATTCCATCCTGACCTAGCTAGCAGACAATCAACATTAAAAGCATGACAAATACCAGTTGCTGTGAATACTTTAATAAGACTCCTGATGATGGACAGTAAGTCTGTCAGAAACATGTAGAGTTCTTTACCAAATAAAGATGAGAAATAGTGCATCTTGTTGGCTCTTTTAGTATAAGAATAAATCACGGTGTACAGTCCTCTGAAAGTCAAGTTTCATTATATTATACAAAATACGTTGACTAATAATTTGAACGCGCTCCATCGTCCGAGTATTATAAAGTCGGTGTTCGAAAAATAGTTTTTTTTTTCTCCATGATTAAGCCTTTCCATTGATAAAGCAAAAGAAACCGGCTAACAAATGAATGTGACATGGCAACACTGTCTGATGCAACGAATCGGGAAGTGTTAAGTCCGAATGGTCTTTTTGTCTTATTTATCTTAATTTGATATTTTTAAAAGTTACTTCATTTAAAACTTTGTGCACCAACTGGTTCAGCACTCGAAGTTCTTCTTTCCTCCCGGAGAGTGTGCTATGTGCTTTTGTGTTCCCCAGAACAAACAGCGAATCTTTCACTGTACAGAATTAACTGACTGGGTATTTAAAACGCAGACGGAGTGAGTTTACCGCGCGGTACGGACTGAAACTTTACCGGCCACGTCGGCACAGGTTTTCCTTGGTTTCCCTGTGTTTATAAGCGAACGCTGGGATGTTTCCCAAGACTCCAAATTGCTACTTCATGTTTCTCATGTAACCTTCCCGACTTAAATTTCTTAGATCCTTATTTCATATTTATGTACGTGCATAATAACCACTGCCACCGGGCGACAGCCCATTTGCAGTTAAATACATTATTATTATTATTATTATTATATAATTCAGGGTAATTGTAGTGTAACTGTTATCAGTGTACTGTGGACCCTCAAATGAAGTTTGTTCAAATGTAACAAGTTCGCGGCACAGGTGAGGTTAAGCAGTTATGTTCACGACATGTCCATCAATGATCAAGAACAGGCGCATTGTTGGTAAAGAGAGGAATTTGAAACTGTTAAAATGTGGGGGGTCGAGGATCAAATTCCGTCCAACGAGGACATTACGAACGGTAGAGTGTTACAGGTTACAGCAGCATCGCAGTAACTGAGTAGCAAATTTCATCAGCTCAGCATGAACCATCACATTCGTTTAGCGTATTATACGCTTGTGTGTTTCCTCAGATTGATACGTCAACACCTCTCATATACTTTACGTCTTCACTTAAAGACACTGAAAATTTATTGCTAGCTGTTACTGGATGGCCGGTCACTGTCACTATTATAAGTCGAACGTAGCTATATTTATGTTCCCAACGACAAGATGGCCGTTTCTCTAAACTCTGATGTTTTTTGTACACTGCAACCAAATTAATCTGACGTCTTTCGTCATTCGAATTCCTGAGGCGCATAATAAACTTATTATAAAACAAGATTTTGTGCATTAAGTTGGTTAATTTCTAAGATTATACTGAGATGCACGGTCAGCAAAACATCAAGATTTGCTCCAACATGTTTCGGTTTACATAAACCGAAACATGTTGGAGCAACTATTATAATTCATATGATTTTAACAGTTTAACAGTTTTACAAGAATTGTGTGGATTAGTTGGACAAATAGAGAGCTTAATATTATCAACATGCACGGTGCAACTACGAAGATTGCAGGTCTAGTTACTGTGCAGTGCGTTCACTCAAACTAGCTATAGTTGTGTTGTAGTTAACGGGGCCTTAGGCAACAAAGGGAGAGGCACGTGAGAGTGTCAGTCGATAGACTGATCGGTCAGGCTGTCGGCCAGTCAACAAATTGCCACTGAGGAAGTCGAACAGTCAGTGGCCTTATGTCCATAAGTCGGGCGGCCATTTTAGGTGCCATTATGTCGCTGTGACATTGTCAGCTACTCAGGCAGTCATCCTGTCTATCAGTCAGTGTGTCTGTGTTTCTTTATTAGCCACGCAGTCCGCAAGCTGCAGCAGCTGCGGAAGTTAATGCACGAGCAAGCGTCTGAGTCGTCGACATCCAGACAGACGGTGTATGTGTCAGTGTTAGTTATGCAGTCAGAGCAGATGTCGGTCAGAATGTCAGTGTCAACCGGGTGATGGGCTGGTCGGCTAAAGATGAATATTTGCACTTTCTTATTTGTAATGTAGTATGCATGGTGTTTTCAGAACTGCAGGTTTGTCAAGGTCTACACAAAATAGATACTATTGCGCTAATTTGCATTGATTATTAAAGAAAAGACACTGAATTTTTCCAAACTTTTTTGTCTGCCAGTCAGCATCTTTGAGACATGTTTCTCAAAGAGCAGTTGTATGATTTTCAAGTTCGCACTGTCCATCTTCACGTCGTCTGTTTTTCCAATGAACATTTCCCCAGTACTGTTTATTTCCATGCTCAATTGGTTCCTTTACTGGTCAGAAAAATATTGGTAATTACAGTAACATAGTTACCATGGAGGCGGGTGAAAACCCGCTGACTTTTAAAGTATTTCTTCTGGATGGACTTCTTACAGAGGTGCTGATAAGTCCTTAGCCCGACCAGGAAGGAAAAAAGCTAATGTTTCTGTCAGAATGGCGTAATTTTCTTCGGCGCCTTGCCTTGCAGGAAAAGAAACTTGATGACAGCTCACGTCTCGATTTTGTTGAAAGCGCGCGCGTCCTTGACGTGCTTCCGAGCTTGTTTCCTTCTTCTTGGACTAAGGAAGTATCAGCACCCCATTAGATGCATGAATATATGCTTTATTTTCGGTGAGAAATAAGAGTAAAAGTACGGGCCTTATCTCCATAAAGTGCTGAAAATATCCTACAATTTTCACAAGATTATTTCAGAGACCCGATAACTTCCAATGACTTTGCAGGCTTTCTTCTTTTAAGATTAAAAAATATATATATACAACTGAATTCTGACTTAATTGCCGATATGCTACGTGTAGAACGAAACAAATAACGCGAATAGGTGAGCTGATAGGTAACAGGTATTGGAACGTGCAGCGTCGTTGGCAGCGCCATGATTGACGTCACGTAGCCCTGACAGCTTATAAGTAACTTGCTAACTTGAATGTACGTTCTGCTGGGGTTTTGTGTGAAATGTAGCTGCATGGAGAATGCGAAGGACACGCCAAACACGTTCGACGTTTGTACATCTTCCTTACTTGTCAGAACATGTTCTTCGGACTGATCACATATTGTTCCTTTACACACACACACACACACACACATATATATTTATATATACATGCATAATACATACATGTATATACTTGATGATGACGATGATAATTATGAGATGTGTGTGGAAATGCGTATAATGATTTGCTATTCAACATAACATCGACAACACTGAGGGCGTCTCTTCTCTTATCACAACTTACGCACCGCTACAGTACAGACAGCGTAACGTTAGCGGCGAACGTACTGCATGCATCTGATGAATTGCATTTACTGTTAGTGACGTTTTTCGTGTTAATATTAGCAGCGGGATTCCCCTCATACAGTTATTGAAAAATGCAGGGATATATTGGCATGTGCAACACGTGGTACAGCCGTCAGAGATTTGAAAATAACATGAATAATTCCTCTCATAGGATGAGATATCCAGCTGTGGTCGTTGTATAGGTAGAGAACAATAGACCCTCCGTCACGACTGTACGTACTGGCGATTGACGGTATATTGTTTTATGTGCCTAATAATTCCTTTCACTTTAATTGTTACTGAATTACTTTTAGAGCTTAAGGACGAGTTCTTGTCCATCGGAAATGGTTTTTTAGCCCAAAGCAAGCGTTTCAACTTAACGCCAGGGAGAGAATACGGTACACAAGCAATGTACGTGTAATGTAACATTGAGGCGCGTTCGCGTAACCACTTTTGTCCTGGAAAAGGAATAACTATTCAATATTATGAATGTGTAAAAGGTAAAGGTAAAGCAGTCCCATTACGGGCCTGGAGTGGCCCAGAGGGTTCTAGGAAGTTAAGGTTCCCAGATTTCATGACAACAGCACAGGATAATGGTAAGGTTGTCAGCCTTAGCACCGGCCGCCTTTACCCCCAGGAAGTGCTCCTGGTACTCATTTCTTTTAGAGGCTGAGTCGACCCCAGGGCCATAGTGCGATCGGAAGGATTTTATGTCAATGAAAAGTTCCAGTGACACCAGCTGGGATCGAACCAGCGACCTTCCGATTTGTAGCAAAGCACCTTAACCACTGTGCTACCGCGGTCCCCATTATGAATGTGTGCCTGTATTATTGCCTCGGTTATACGACGTGCAAATAGTATCTTTTCTGCGTCCTTTTATCTGGTCATCTGTGGCCCGTCTGGTTGTAACACATTTTTACACATTATCTCGTAAACGGCACAATTAAAAAAAATATTGAGCATAAAATGTATTTTAATTTCAATACAACTTTTTTTCCCCGAAAAATTTCACATTCTTAGAAGAAATGAGCTAGATATGATCAGAAATGTATATTGGTCTGTGCGGAAAATACTCGTAATTCTTATCAGATTTTAATTAGACTTGAATTTTCTATACAGAGTTTTCGAAAAAAATCCTCAAATCAAATATCATGAAAATCCGTCCACTGACAGCCGGGTTGTTCCATGAGGACAGAGAGACACGACGAAGCTAACAGTCACTATTTCTTTTATCTCCGCAGGAGATTTGTGCAGCAAAGGCCTCGTCTTCGCTGATAGTCTCAAGATCTGGATGTTCAGATGTTGCTTTCGCACAACCTATGTCTCCAGTCAAGGACGGAATAACTTTTTGAGAATTTTCATGACTTTTGTGCGCTCTTGAGAACAATTAATATCAGTACTTCTGTTTCCCCCTGTCAGTATCATTCCAACAATGCTCCATGCTCATTTTGATACACATCTTCTTCTTACCAGACAGACAATTCGTCGAAACTTTGAACCATAAACAAATTAGCGCTTTTTCGGAAATCGGAAAGAACTGGACTTAAAAGTATTTTCATGTTTCTTCCGTTTCCAAAGGGTTAGTAACACCGATGTGACCAGATGGGGCAGAGTCTGTGATTAGTGAACACGTGAGTTTCATTCTGACCTGAAAACCCTATTACCGAAATTGGTAATGGAAATGTTGAACCCGTGCTGAAGCACCACCACATGAAGCCACATTTTCAAATAAACTCGAAATCGGCTCTACCTTCATGAAGGGGAGCGAATATTTTGCGTACTTGTAAACGGGTGTTGTTGTAACCGGGGACGGTTAACAGTGAGGAATTAATTGGTACAACGGTACAGTTCATCTGACGTTATATACGAGGCGACGAATAAACCGATGTCGTTATAACAGGGTTCTACTGCATTCTTAGATTCCTGATCTATAATGAGTTATGATATCAGCTTCAGACTGCGGATGCTCTACCTTACAAAAAAATTCCAGCGTTCACTCTTTTTAACAACCGACTCTTATCTCAGCAGAAGGCAGGTGTATTATATTCGAACACATTAAACACGTGAGGGAAACAGAGGGGATTCCCATCTTTGTCTTTACGCTTCGAAGGTTCAAGGCTCTGAGTGAACCGCAGAGTTTAGTACGATAAACGGCAGTGCGATGAAGGGACTGAACAAAGTCACAGAAAATGTCGGTGACAGCAGTTAAGTCACCTCTGAGGTATCTAGTCGTGTGTTAGTCAATATGACTTCCGATGCAAGTCAAATGCATCACTGCTGCGTATTCCTATACGGAGGTCGACAGGGACAGTCCCTGCGCGGAGGAGCCTCTGACTTCCATTCTGCAGGATCCTGTTCAAGGTATGGACGAATAGTCGGCTGTCCACTGAAGTAAAGTTATTGGTAATACGACGCTTTGGGTAGTAATAGTCTGCACGTGTATTCGCCTTGACACAATCTCCAGCTCGTGCTTTGTTCGTGACATAATCTTGTTTACGAGGGAAGAAGTTAAATTGCAAGTATGTCGTGGGTGTGCAAGAAGAAACATCTAAGTGCACTTTGGTTGAAAAATGAGATTTTAGAAGAATTAAACCTGGTGGTATGTATAGTAACCATTGGGCCTTAAAGGGTTGGTTGGAAGAATGTTCTTATTACGGATTATACAGCAGTTTTAAACGAAATCAGTTCGACAGATTCAGAGGTTAAATGGAGGGGAGGTCGAGGCGGTCGGTTACGATGTCATGGGTATGAATTTCATTCAGACATCGCTTGTAAAGACGAGTTTAAAACAGAAGATCTGTCGTGTTGAAGGTCGTAACTATTGCTTGGACATTGAAATGCATAAGTGTGTAATTTTGTTCTATAACAGCTTGAAGATAAATCCGTTTAACAGGTCATTTATCTGTGTAAGTTCTTTAGAAGTAAGACATACGCGAGTAATTTATTTGAATAAGTTGTATATGCTATTAATCACTTACTGCTTTTGTATTTAAAGATGTGTTGTGCTGTCTAACCCACAAAGGAAGCAGCTGACTTCTGCATTCAGAGTATTCCTCGCAAAATGTAGCCTATCTTTATTCAGATCAGCAACACTCTCTGCCCACTACGGAGATGTGGATTCTGTTGCAAGGCGCTGTATCTGAGGTTTGTGGTGGACGAAGTGGCAGTATGATGGGGTTTCTCCGAGTACCTTGGCCATTTGCTGTCAGTTATCTCGACACCAGTGCTTCATATTTGTTTATCTACCGTCAGGGGCCGCAGTAAGGATGAAATCTCAGCCCACCTTGAGTAAAAATGCCCAGCTCAGGAAATTCCATGGTAGGCCCGTTACCGATGTAACTGGCATATGCAATTGTACGGTATTATGACGCAGTCTAATTAACCTCTACGTCACCACACCTTTCATCCTGAGATGGATATGCTGCTGGCTTGTATTGGGGTTGTGCCCAGTTCGAACCTCAAACAAGACATTGCCTATATGACCCAAGGTTTTGTGGTATTCCTCAACCGCTCTAGAATAATCCCTGGATGTTACCCGAAACGAGACCATAACCGCTTCCTTCCACACCCCACACAGTTAAGTGCTTGCTTCAGGCCGGCCATTCGACACTATCCTGCATATTCGACAGTTTACAGCGCCATTACGTATGATAAAAATAAGTGCGTCTGTTTGGCCCAAAGCAATTCGTCCCTCCAAGGCCACACTTTGCTGTGTGCGCCGCATATTGTGACCACCATCTTATCTCTGATGTAAGGAACATAACTGTTTCATAGTTTTAATTCAAAGGACGATCGTTTTACTGGCTGGTTTAAAGGACAGTGTGTGGCATTTCGTAAAATAGCTAGTCGGTGACGTCACATTCAACGCGCATTTCTCATCGTCTGTCCGTAACCGCTTATTCAATAAATTAACAGCTGTCCACTTCTAGTAGCCGTGAAATTTATTCCTATACCAAGAACATTCCATGTCGTGCTCACAAGTAATTTGGCGCGGAACGCACTACTACCAGTCTTTTGACACTATCGAGGTTTTAATGAGTATTTTATCATTAATAATTCACATAGTTCATCCTGTTGTGTTTGTGTATGCATATAGGTGTATATATAGCACATTTAAACGCCTATAATTAACTGTCTACTACAACGCGCTTATTACAATCCATAATCAGCTACATGTTTCGGCTAAGTTAAACCCTCATCAGGCTTAACAACATTACGTTGACAGTTGCACTTTCCCGTTTTATTTGATTGTGTACATAGGATGGCTTTTCATGTCGAAACAGGCAGCTGGTTTAAAATTTAATAAGTAAGTGTTGTGTTAGGCTGTTAATTATTGTCGTTCATCATTTATAGCTTAATAGATAAATTAATGTGAATTAATGAGTTAGTCAGCTATTAAATAAATTTCGAGAAAACACGGATAAACACAATGTATGATTAGTGCAGAGAATACAGTGTTGTTTTAACACTAAAACGTACGATTCAAACGTACTCGTTAAGTTGTCTTGAATGACGGAAAGCCAGTAGCAACGATAATTATTTTATTATCTTGCATTACTTTAAAAGCCCACTTGGAAGACCTAGGCGTAGATGGGTGGATAATACTAAAACGGATCTTCAAGGTATGGGTTGGGGGTGTAGACTGGATTGGTGAGGCTCAAGATAGGGATCAGTTGAGTGATCGCGTAAAAGCGGTAGTGAAATTTCTGGTCCAATAAAATGCCGGGAATTTCTTGACCAACCGAGGAGCTGTTGGCTTCTGAGGAAGGACCGTGCTCCATGGAGTTAGGCAATCAGCTAACATTAATTGCAGCATCTTCGTTTCAACCCAGTACGATCTGTTTGCTCTACTGTCACATGACTCCATAATTAGAATTCGATCTCTTTTTTGTGGAGAAAGAGTATGATAATATTATCTTTTCTTCTTTTTCTTTTACTTAGTAATTTCAGAGATATAGTCTGGTCCTATAAAAATGGATGAATGGTGTGAGAATAAAACATTAGCAAACTAGAATCAAGGGGCAGTCTTTTGGCATCCCACTCAGATCGTGTTTATTGTTCCGTTGTGTTCGCTTTATCCGAATAGATGGGCTATGCTCTAAGGCGATCGTGCGTCCGAGCAATACTGTCGAATTGTTAAGGGTTTCTGCTTCCTGCACAATTTGTGAATCGTAGAATTCTGTCGCAGTAAATGTGGAACAAGAAGCATGCATTAAGTTACAGCCGTAGTTACGTCATAGATTTCTACATAAACATTTACTATATGGGTAAATTCCCATGGAACTGAGACCTTCGAAGAGCAGTTGAAGCTCACCTAATAAATATCCCTCCTCCTTTCACGGAACCCGGAACTTATTAGCATACTGGGTCCATAGCAGTGCGCTGTTCTATCCTCTCCTGTCTTCATGTTTTCATAGAATCGTATAAGTAAGAGTTTTGTGTGAAGAAATGTTGTCAGGACAGGCGTTTCATTGGGCAGTTTCCCATTTAAGTGCGTAATAATGCCCTCTTCTTCCTCAGCAATATCTGTCACTTGGGCCGGTTCACACTATGCGTCAAGTTTCCTTTCCGTCAGCGTTCGATCTTCGTTCCCTTCAGAATGGCCTGTGTTCACACTGTCCGTCGTGTTCAGCCACCTTCCAGAACAGCACATGATAAGAAACCCGCGACTATTTCCATCAAATATGCAGCCCACTGCCACCGGATGCATTTTCCGTTATTTGTTAATTATTAGAACTTCTGGGATAATAGAATGATAGTAACTTCTAAATGCGCAATAAAAAAACATTAAAACCTGCCTGATTCTTTTCAACTCTTCACCTATTTGTCCCCACAATTTGTCTTTCCAGTCACTGTCACTATACTTCCTATTTGACATGTCACATAATTCCTCACATTTACGTACCAATTCTATTAATTTTTCATCCATTTCTGAAGACAAAAACAGGCAGCACTCTTTGCAAGCAAACACTCGAAGTGTAGTGGGGGGAGACGTAGGGCTGTTCACATTATCGGAATTGAGCAGGTACAGACAGGTCCTGACGCGTTCCGTCACGTCAAACTTTCTCGCTCAGCGACGGCGACGGAACGGAACTGAGACGTGACGGAGACGTTCCTGTTTGTGTGAACATCTCTGTTTAATTACATATGAGAAAATTTTACTGAACGGTGACGTTCCGTGACGGAACGGTAACGCGACGTATAGTGTGAATCGGCCTTTAAACTTTGTTACTTGCGCCATCAGCGGTTCCACCGGTACTGAATTAGGCAGGGTGCCATTTGTATTGTTGCAGACCGCTTCATGACAAAACGTTCGTTACGTTGGACGGGCGAAGAGAAAAGTGAACAGAACCGAAATGAGCCTAACTAAACAAACACTAAATAAAAAGAACCCGAACTGACTTGAGGGTAACGGAAGGAAATCAAGTCCAATTAGGTCGAAGAGAACTGAACGAACTGAAACGTACTAAACTGGTATAAGCTGAGCTGATGCGAGTCAAAATCAAACCAAAGTGAACGATGTCCATCCGAATCAGACAAATAAATTGACTGATCAAATCGGAAGCAAGCTAAACCAAATCGGTGCGAACAATAGAAACAAACCCAACCACAAAGTGGGAATAAATTTGGATAGAACTGGACCGAAACCCGATCAATGAACCAAGCAGAGCCACAGGGAACCTAGGCGATGGAATGAAACAGATCCCAGAGAGACTGAAATATGTTAAAACGAAACAAATCGACAGAACCAGCCCTTATATCATGCATATATGATTGAAGAAATATCACACTTGACAAGATACTTCAACGTTCGTATCAGCTGAATTCGTCAAGGTTGACTGTAAGATGAGAGATCGACCCACCGTGGATAGAAACACACTATTTCTCTCAAGGTGTTCTTTCAAATTACGAATTTCGACTGTGGAGAAATTATCAAGAGACAAATAGAATAAAAGTTGAATTTTAGTAAGAGCAACTCAGTTGAAGGCCGATGTCTTGGTCTGGTTACCGGCGCTTTATCATGCGTGTAGGCCATGTAACCTCAAATGTCGTTGGGATCAGGAGTGGTGAAATGGGGAGTGTGTGGCCTCTTGTGGGGCAACTTATTTTGTAAAGTAAAAATGTTTCTGTCCACACCACGAAGTCGTATGGAGGAGTAGGTTTTTTGCTCCACTCATTCTTAATCTCGCCTCCAGATGGAGGTGAGTTGTCACCTTCACATCCCGGTCCCTTTACTCCGCGGAAAGAACCACGGTACCCATTTAATAGGAGACTGGTTGGGCCCCACAGCCGGTATGGACCCTTTGCTCCTCGCGACACTCATCGTCCTGGCCGTCTAGCTGTTTCCAAGTGCCTAAAACCGAAGAACGTATTTTTCCGAATACATGGCACGACAGTGGACGACGGTCTTCTTCCCTGAAGATAGAGGCAGAATTCACCTCCAAAACACCCAGACCGGCTCGAAAACCCACCCAGCCTCCTATTCAGTGGGTGCTGGGTTCTTCTCCCGGTGGTAAAGCATCAGGGTTGTGAAATTAACCCCTCACTTCCATCTATTGCGGAGGTTAAGAAAGAGTGGAGCTATACTTATACTTCCCCCTACGTCTTCATTCTCTGGACAGGGAAAGCTTTACCTTTACGTTACCTATCTACCAAAAGCACAAGGTATCACGTTCCAGAAGCCAGAATATTCGAAATACCTTATTTCCTTACACGAATTTCGCTACAAAATTGGTTTAAAACACGCTGTGCTTAGGTCTTATGGAACACACTGTCTGTGTGTGTGTGTGTGTGTGTTCACAGTTGTTAGTGTAGGAAGCTGTGTTGCCGATCGGCTGTGCCGTGCCTAGTACCGCAGTGAAGAGCGTGATTAACAATCGTGATACACGGTTTCTGCTCTCTCATGCTTATTATTAGAGATATCGCAGCTAGAATTTAGTCGTACCCCAAAAAAAAAGCGAGATGACCACTGCTGTTCAAGGCCAGCTAAAGCAACCATTCACTTGAGAGAGTTCTTGGCACATTGAACCACGGCTAAAGTACATTAATCGCTGTATTGTTGTACACGGAATGGCCTTCTGGGCCGTGTTTGTTTTCTCTGTTCAATGAAATTCTTTGTCGGTACTTCGGCAGACATTACCGGTTTGAATATTCCTTATACATAGACGCTGTAAATTGCTGTGGCAATACACGGTCAGTGATAATGAATGAGTATCGAGCATTTGTGGAAGGACGCTGACACGGGAAATCCGATGTAGTCAGACATAAACTGTCCCATTGCCACTCTGCTCACCAGTTATGGTAAAGGTGTTGGCCTTGGATCGAACTGTGGCCTTCGCCTTAAAAGGCCGGTGACTAACAGCTGGAGCCGTGGCACGACCTATTATTTGTTTTTTGACTTTAGTAAAGAGAATACGAATGGAACCTTGTACCTTGAATATTATTAAATAACAGTAAAACTATTTAGCATTGTGCTATAAAATACAGGAAAGTGGGGCCCTAAAAATGCTACATTATAATACACTTTTCAAAATGTCGTAATATTTAAAAACATTACGAGTTTGAACGTTGCCTTTCTAACCTACCCGCTGGTTCATTAATGAATATAATCATTTATAGTATATTTTATTTATTTTTTTCACATGAAACTAAATATAATTCTGTTGTACACTTGGAAGTATATTTTGGTGCCTGTTAAAAAATATGTGAGATAATAAGAAATGTAATGAAACCAGAATTATTAATTTTAGTGTTTGGAAGTTGAATTCACTTGAAGTTATAAATGTTTGAAAAATTAGGACTTGAGCGATTTATAAGATTGTAGCTCAGTGGTTAAGGTGCTGTGCTACAAATCGGAAGGTCGTTTGTTCGATCCCAGCTGGTGTCATTGGAATTTTTCATTGACATAAAATCCTTCCGATCGCACTTTGGCCCTGGGGTCGACTCAGACTCTAACAGAAATGAGTACCAGGAGTATTTCCTGGGGGTAAAGGCGGCCGGTGCGAAAGGCTGACAACCTTTCCACCATCCTGTGCCGTTGTCATGTAATCTGGGAACCTTAACTTCCTGGAACCCTCTGGGCCACTACAGGCCTGTAACGGGACTGATTTACTTTATTTTAGAATAAACTGGTAAAATTTAAAAAATAAACTTAATTATTTTTGGCATGTAATTGAACTGATGATACTCGATTTAGAACGTGGATCAAGGCAGACGCAAGAGCAATTTGAGACTCAACATTCCTCGTCCAACAAGAGTTTCCATAGATATGCATACATAAAATTCTCTTTTTTTTTCTTAAACGAGTTTCTAATTTAAATGGGTACATAGATAGTTGTGTGGGCCAGGATAGGACTCGATACGGGCTGGACGGTCCGGGGATCGAATCCTGGTGGGAGCGAGATTTTCCGCACCCGTCCAGACCTGCCCTGGGGCCGACCCAGCCTCCTATACAATGATTACTGGGTCTTTTCCCGGGGGCAAAGCGGCCGGGGCGTGGCGTTGACCACCCATCCCATCTAGCGCCCATGTTACAGAAAGAGTAGAGCTATACAACTACTTCCCCTCTGGGCTTTTATGGACTGTTCTAGGGTGAAATGTTACCTGTTACATAGATAGATGTATGGGTAGGTAGACAGACGGATATGTAGGTCGATATGTAGATATATGGCCACACAGAGAGACAGACAGACAAACAGCAAATGCCTTGAACATGACGCTGGGAGAAAATGATTTCTTCTGTTCGTTTAAATGTTTGTACTTGGGTTAGAAAAGTAGTTGCTTTTCAATTATTTTTCTAGTTACACAACGTATGCGAAGAGCACTGTTGTAGCTGCCTAGAACAAATATTCCTTGTCATCATTCGCTTTCGAGAAGTTTAAATAATGCGTTAATTCATTCTTCCTCTAAAACCTTGACATTATGATTTTCTACACACAACCCGCCGCTTACGTAATGTTTGTGGGTTCCCATTACTTCAGTTCGTTAGTATGCTACTTCTAATACTCGAAGCTTGTCAATACGTGCTCTTTGAAGCTCCGGTTCACATGAAGCACGTGTAGCGAAAGTGATTATGTTGTTCAGCTTCGCTCACAATTCGGTTGCGGGACAAATTTGTTGCACAAATATCACCGAGACAAACATCTTGCAGCAAGATACCGAAACTTTTTTGGGCAAAGTAAATTAGTAAGGAGACAGCCACCTGCAACACAATAGTTTGCTCTGTACCAACCTATGGCTCAAATTCCTCACCTAGACACAACGCCGTTTTCCCTCACATACGTATTACTGGTCTCCATTTGGGTGTCTTTGCTTTCCACAGCCTGTTTCTCTACTCATACAGGCCCCTCCCCGTCATCCCTCCGTCCGATTGGCTCAGACTATTTTTGAGCCAAACCTTTACCTGTACGTGTAAATGCCCCAGTAATCTCATCCCGGTTATTCTTCCTGCTTACACAGCCTATGAAGTTTGAACAGGCAGAGTGTTCCGAAACGTCGGCATATAAAATTCAGATCCCGGGGAATCACTCAAAAGAAAGAATACAACAAAGTAAATCATGTGAGACAAGAGGCTGTCACAGAACTCCGATCTGTATCACATCTGGGTCAATATTCGACTTTTCGAATGTCGGCTGCCTCGCCGACATTTCATACCTGTTTCAGATTTTGATAAGACTGGATGTGCGAAGTTTTAGGGGAGCTGATTGTGGTACAGATCACTATCTGGTGATTGCAAAGGTTAGGGAAAGATTAGCAGTGGATAAACAGGCCGCACAGAGGTTTGATAGGCAAAGATTTAACTTGAGGAAGCTAAATGAGCCAGAGGTTAGGGAACTGTATCAGGTTGAGATTACAAACAGGTTTGCAGCTTTGGAGAACTCGGATGATGACGAGGACATAAATAGGAATTGGGAAAACATTAAAGAGAATATCCAAACCTCAGCGAAAGAGAGAGTGGGTTTGAATGAATTTAAGCAGAATAAACCCTGATTTGATGAAGAATGTTTAGGTTTTATGGATCACAGGAAGCGGACTAAAATACAGTGGGTACAGGATCCAAGCCAAAGCAATGTAGATAATCTGAACGAGGTAAGGCGTGAAGTTAGCAGGCATTCCAGGAAAAAAAAGAAGGCATATCTGAGAGCTAAAATTGAGGAACTTGAAACTAACAATAAGATCCAAAACATTAGGGACTTGTATAGGGGCATCAGTGACTTTAAGAGAGGTTACCAGCCCAGATGTAACATAGTAAAGGATGAGAAAGGCGACTAGGTTGCAGACTCCCACGGTATTGTGGCTAGGTGGAGGAACTATTCGTCCCAGCTATTCAACGTGCATGGGTTAAGGATGTTGGACAGGCAGAAATACACACAGCAGAACCACTAGTACCTGAGCCAACTGCCTCTGAGGTTGAGCTGGCTATCGACAAACTAAAAAGTCACAAATCGCCAGGTATTGACCAAATACAAGCAGAAGTGATTAAAGCAAGGGGTAGAAAAATTTACTTGGCGATTCATAAACTTATTATTTCTATTTGGAAGAAGGAGAAACTGTCTGAAGAGTGGAAGGAGTCGATCATAGTACCTATTTATAAGAAGGGGGATAAAACAGATTGTTATAGGGGTATATCACTTATGCCAAACACAAAATTTTATCCAACATCCTTCTCTCAAGGTTAATTCAATATGCGAAGGAAATTATTGGGGATCATCAGTGTGGCTTCGACGCAAGAGGTCGACTATTGATCATATATTCTGCATTCGCCAAATACTTGAGAAAAAATGGGAATACAATGAAGAAGTTCATTAGCTCTTTATAGACTTCAAGAAGGCTTATGATTCAGTTAGGAGAGAGGTCTTATATAGGATTCTCATTGAGTTTGGTATCCCTAGGAAACTTGTAAGGTTAGTAAAGATGAGTCTGACTGAAACATATAGCAGAGTCCGGGTAGGCAAGAATGTGTCTGACAGGTTCCTTTTAGGATTGGTTTGAAACAAGGAGACGCTCAAGCGCCACTTCTTTTCAACTTTGCTTTAGAGTACGCCATTAGGAGGGTCCAGGTAAACAGGGATGGCTTGAAACTAAATGGTACCCATTAACTTATGGATTATGCCGATGATGTTAATACACTGGGAGGAAGTATATATACGCTAAAGGAAAACGCAGATGCTTTAGTAGCTGCTACTAGGGAGATTGGACTGGAAGTAAGTGCTGATAAAACTAAGTACGTGGTCATGTCTCGAGATCAGAATGGAGGACGAATTCAGAGTGTGAGGATTGATAATAGTACCTTCGAGAGGGTGGAAGAGTTTAAATATTTGGGAACAACTTTAACAAATCAAAATTCTATTGCGGAAGAAATTAAGAGCAGATTGAG
>Ga0123354_10003092_pt1 | contig 22739 bp, 15 predicted proteins | sample TergutLab28metaG_2_FD_97872 | JGI IMG/M metagenome (GOLD analysis project Ga0123354, IMG submission 97872) | Labiotermes labralis P4 segment gut microbial communities from Petit-Saut dam, French Guiana - Lab288 P4 | ecosystem: Host-associated > Arthropoda: Insects > Digestive system > Gut ... | reverse complement strand
CGGTCTTGGTCCATGTGGCCGGTTTTATGGCTCGTTGTATCTGCTGATGGCTGTAACCATTTTGTTTGAAGACGTTGGTGAGGAATGTTAATTCAGGTGCAAGGGATCCCTGATCGTGTAAAATGTCATTTGTACATGAACGTCAAGTACAGTGTAACAGAGGATTTTTAGTTGTGAAATAAATTGTTACTGGTATTCATGAATATGAAGTACAGTATATTATGTGGAAATATGTGTAAGAACACAGGCTTGTAAAAAGTTCTGTAGCAAGTTTATAAGTAAGTTCCCAGTGTTTCACTTCCTTTGAACAATGCATGACTGGTGAACAGTTTTTGAACAAAGGGTTCCTTGTTACAGAAGAAGCAAGGGCAAACACATTGTATTCTTCCAGAAGAAAGATTAGATGATGATGGAGCACATTACAACATTGCACATCAAGTCCATGAAACTCAGTCATCTGTACCAAAAGACACAGAACTGCTTAATTTGAAACCACACAAATTTACAGTTGTGCAACAACCCCAAGAGACACAAGTAACTGGTTCTGTGAAACAGAGTAGTGATGCAGTGGATCCTGTGCTAACTTAGTTTACTGATAATATTACTTAAATTCTCATGTTAATACTCAAAATAACAATGGTCAGGAGATAGTCCATATGCACACATGCGTGTATGCACGCGCGCGCACACACACACACAGAAAACAAGAAATCATCAGCAGTTCTAAACAAGAACTTTATCATAGTCTTTAATAATCTGTTCACCAAGTGTCAACCACGTTTTAGAGTTGAAGGAAATTGTTTCCAACACCTGCTTTAATATGCAATAACATATATAATGCACATTTTATGAGTGGGGTCCTCTTCAAGTTGGACACCTGTATAAGGGAAGCAACTACACTGTGTTACACAGTTTCATAAAAGACCTGTGCTAGTGGCATATGTTTCTACCTTCATCACCAAATATTTATTTTATAACTGAACTCGGTTCCACACATTCTGGTGAGTGGGGATTAAACCCTTGAACTCCCTCCAAATGCTCAGGACACACACTGGCTGTCACAACATATAGGTGTGTCACATTTTATCGTTCTATACCATAGGCTTACAGATGTGCATAGCTAACTATTCATTATATTACAAGTACATTGCTACCCCAATTATTCTGGTATTATATTTTCTTCTTATGAATCTCTTTAAATTTAATTTAGCTTTGAGTGATTCTACCAGTGGATGCAGGAATAGGTAAGGTGCACCCTTGTACAGGCACTGAGGCTCTACAGGCCGTACGGCCCACAGGGGGAGTAGAGGTATAGCTCTACTCTTTCCTGACCACGGCACTAGGAGGGGGTGAGGGGTCAGCATCACGCCCTGGCTGCTCTTTACCCCCGGAAAAGACCTGGTACCCATTGTACAAGAGGCTGGGTGGGCCCCAGGGCCGGTCTGTACAGGTGCCGAAAATCTCACCCCACTGGGATTTGATCCCCAGCCCATAGCCAGTCACTATATAGACTATGCTACCCAGCCCACAAGATGCAGGAATAGCTGTAACCAAAATTCTGGACAGTGTCCTCCATCTCAGGCTAAAAGAAACCTGTAACATTTTTCACACTGGACCTGCCTGGACCTGGTCCAGGGATTTGGATTGGTCCTTTCTAATAGGTTCATCAGAGTACAGTCTCCCCTTCCCTGCTTCACCTGAAGACAAAGGAAGATACAGGCATGGACATAGGTTTTAGCCTCAGATGATGGACAATGGATAATGTAAAAAGTTTTGGTCATGACTAAAATTCTGTCTGTTCAGCATTGAAATTTGGTACTCTTTAGAGAATGCATGTATGTGGATTATGAAGAACACTGACACTATTCATTCCATTCAAACTACATCATCCCATGTATGAACCAGGGTTGAAGGTCTGACAGTGGCTCCCAATTCGATCTCACTAATCACAAGTACCCTTCCATAGGCCACTTTTTTGAGAAGTCATATTGAAGAAACACATGTGCATTTATTTATATAATACATTCACTATTGTGGTACAAAAAACATTTTTGTACTCCAGTATCTGTTTGTACATGTCTTCTACATTCAGAGAAAGCTTACAACTTAGATGAACTTGAAACGTCTGTCTTTGTAAGCAACTTGACCAGTTCGGTATTTGTGTTCTTGAGCATCCTGCAAAAATAGAAGAAAGTAAGTCCATTTAGCACATAAACCTGTTTGGAGGTGTTCTTAATATAAGGACAACTACATTCAGAACATGCACTGGTAAGGGTCACAAGTTTGGTCTTGTACCAAAGTTCAGCAAATACAACAGATGATTCCAAGTGGCACATATCATTACAGTACATGCACTGGAAGCTTAAGTAACCATATTTTTAAGATTTTCTATCCAACATTTTGTGATATTAATGCCAGTTTGTTTTATGGTATGGCTAGCATAACAGTATTATCATTATCATATCAAGCATGTTGTACAGGACAGCAAGAGAGACCACAGTATAAACTGTCCAAATAAAATTAAAAAATAATTGTCTTTACCATTTGATAGTCCTACCAAACCTGAGTATACAGTAGAGACATTTTACCACAGCAGCCATTACAAGTGAAAGAATCAATTTTGATGACATCCATGAATAGCACGACATAAAACTTGCTTATGTCCCATGACTGCTCTGAATCTAACATGTAAGATAAAGGTGACAGTAACAATACATGCTAGTTTTACTACATTTGTGTCATTCTATGTACATTACAGAACAAGTAATTGGCGGTTTTTCTCTGGGCCTTTCATACAGCTGATGGTCTCATCCCCATGCTTAACAGTAATGTTGTACAGAAACCTCTGCTTGTTTCTCCCACTCTATATTTCCTTTAGTTTACAGAATTTGTTTCTAATACAGCCTTGCATTAAAGATGAAGGTCAAGTCACCCAACTGCTTATTTCAGCACCACACCACAACATATGGGAGTGTGAGACACAGTTTCATGCAGTATTAACTTCAACACTAGATAGCTGGAGGGGAAAAGGTCAGCTTCACATCCCAGTTGCATTTCCTCCCCAGAAAAAGAAAGTCCTCAGCACCCACTGAATAGGAAGTTGGCTGGCCCCAGAACCAGTCTGGATGTTCTAGAGAAGATCAAAATCTCTTCAGCCTGCTGCGATTCAAATCCTGCTTTCTCAGTCATCCAGCCCATACTCAGTCACTATACCAAATGAGCTATCTCTGAGACAATATTTCAGCATATGACAGTGCTGACTTATTTACTTATGTGTATACAAATTTAATGAACTCATGGTAGTTGTTGAATTGCTGTGTAGCCCTTCAACAACACCATGTTATCACCATAAGATCACAAAACGACTTTCAACGAATTCCTATTCCACAGTCTGGAAGTATACAATTTTGTATAAATTAAGTTCTGTAACAGTGCAGATTTAACAGTTCTGTCACAACTTGAATGCCACAATGAAGAAAAATAATTTTCTTCGGCTTGCTTCTAAATAAGCACCAACATTATCCAATGTCTCATCAGTCAAAACAACTCAGTTTCGCTTGTTATCTCTGTCCAATCACTAACACTTCACACATTTTGTTGCAGCCTAGTACAACCAGTATATTTGCTAAAAAAATTTGGTGATACTTTGATTACAAACACAAAGCATTATAGGGCCATTAGGAAACCCTCTTTACAACCCATTAAGATATGTCTCAGGGATTCATGGGGGAAAAAAAAATGCTTGTCTTGACACCTGCTGACAGCAGAGCAATGGGATATCAGGAATGCAAGGCACAGGAGAAAAATAAGATACAAGGTCAATAACATTCTACCTGGTAATTTATTTTTAATGGGTTGAAAATGTGAATATCTTACTCTAGATCTCTTCACCAAGTAGCCAAATGCAACCATAGGAATCACAATAACGCACAAGCCATACAGTGAAGTTTTGGGAGTTGGCCTGAAATGGTCATATTCTGTTGCCCTCATGGACATAAATCTCTGTATCCCAGAGTCAAACTGCAAAACAAAACAGATCATATCATGCATAATATGTGCTCCTTCAAAATAATATACACTGGCTCAAAACAAATAGTATTTCCAAAGGAAACTTGCAAGATTGTAATCTTAGTTTAATCCAGACCTGCTATAATGTAAGCAGTCTATGTAGTATTATATTACATAAGCCATCTAGTTCCTGCATTCCCACCCCTCTGTTTTTGTAATGACACAAGCACCTGACAACAGAGCTTACTTGCTGTTCCTCCTGACCCTTGTCCCTTCCTCCACTTGTGTTCCAACCTATGGTGGGTATCACTGTTCATTGTGAACATTTTCACAAGGGGAACAGATGGACTTGCTCACACTATGGTAATGCAAAGGAAGAACACAACAAAATACAGAATATACCAAATCTGACTTCATCTGCTGCACTTCTATCAGCTTTCATATACTGTATATGTCTATTGGATGCTAGATCTGGTTATAAATTGTAAACACCCTCTACTAAATTCTCAGAATATACATTTCCCTAAATATTCATTAATTAATTGGTTTTGATAATAGAGGCTGTGTTTTCTATGATGGAGGAACTGAATTTTTATGTTATTTACATGACTTTCATGTTTTAAAGTGTTATTAAAGTTCTAACCAGAAGTGCTGCATTACTTTGTGACATAGCTACCAATCTTCTACTCAAAATCACACAGCAAATGACCACAGCCAAGAGTGCATGCATGATAATAAAGACTGTTTCATGCCATATACAAGATAAACATCTAACTCCACGAAGCAGAGTCCTTCATCAAAAACTGAATGGTTTTTCAGGTAGACAACAAATTTCCCCCCTTTGTATTTAACCCACAGGTTCAATACCACTTTCATGTTACCCATTCCATGCAATAGGATAAATTTCCATTTACAAAGCCAAAACCTGCTCAACTCAGTATGTATAATACAAATATACTCTATTTATTGCAACGTCTTTCAGCGTTAGTACACCATCGATGGGGAGTGTACACCAATATATCTAAAAACCTACTGGATATGACACAATTACATCATACAAATATAATATCACAACGATTTTGCAGCCATGATACATTGTATTTTTAAAATGTAATTGTATAATACCAATTAGGCTTCAAATATAGTGTAAAGTCCCTGATGATGGCATACAAACACCAGAATATGTCAGAGTAAATACAGTGTATTTAAATTATACATACTGTATTGTGCAGGTGTTCACTTTGTAAATGGAAGTTCATTACCATGTTTAGAAAAGCCTACCACCTACTGCTGCTATGAACCAGGTAAATGAAGTCAACACCCTCCCATACTATTTATTAAATATCTGTTTTAAGACTGCCCTCCTATCTACAACTAGACACTAGAAGTGGTCCCTTTATTTCTGAATTTTCTACCCAAAATATGCATGTGCTCTGCTCTCCCATCCATGCCATATGTACTGCCCCCTCCTCAGTCTTGATTTTATCACACTAACAATATCTGGCAAGCATGTGTGAGATTAATGTGTTGAGTAATTAAGTTAAAATTACAATCTGTATGCTTGATATGACAGCAATTTTAACTTAAACCACCACAGATTACAGGCAGCAACCCCCCCCCCCTTCCCTCATCCATAAAATTCAACTTTCATTTCACTCCCTCCTTATAAGCTTTGTCAATTGGAATGTAAATACCAACTCCCGAGGAATGTCTTTGTAAATTCATGAACAAGCAAAAATGTCATCTCAAAGTTACATGAAGTACCTTAACATTTAGGTCTAGGCAGTTACACAATGTGCACTGTGAAACAGTTTAAGCATTAAATGAAATGCTGTTGTAACAAAATATGCCAATCACATATTTCAATTTAATGTCTTATCTAGCAGCAAGGACAGATATCAGACTTACTTCCTTCACAGCCCCACCCAATACTTTTTGCTATGACTCATGTATCAATCTTTCTGTTTCATCTGCTATTATCACTTGTAACTTAAACAATAATGAATATCACAAGGGTCTTATACAGCACTTGCTCACAGTTTTGTCTGTAAGCCAGGCAACCATTAAAGGCATGTGAGTCAGATTTCTGATAGGGATATCTTGTCTAAAACAATGAAGTCCAATCACAGGTGATATGATTTTCTGTAAAGGTTATGTCTTGTACACACCAAGAGCTGCATGTTTCTTATAACTTGGAGGCATGGAATGACACGGAATACTAACATGACACATTTCAGGAAAACCCTAAACTATTTCCTAACCCTCAGGAAACCCACATCTATTCTGGAAGTTGACAGTTGCCTACAACTCTATCAAACAGTACTACTGTATTCAATGCTGGTAGTTTATAACAACCCACATCTGTTACAGTGACTATGACTAACCACACTAACATAAGCATAAAAATCACTACAACCAGAACCTTGCGTATCTAATTACAATCTTTTCATATACATTCACTACCTGACAATGAATGTAAACTACTTGCACATGTGATTAAATTCTGCTTTATAAAGAAATGGAAACTGGCTGACAGAATCCAGCAGAGGTGTCTGAAAAGAAAATTTGAAACCAAAGGTAAACCAGGCATTGGGGGGATGTGAAAAAATACAGATACACTTTTCACTTCATGACATATGAATCATTAAGAAATTTGAGATAATGGAAGATTACTGACTAAATGTTATGACATAAAAGATTTTGTGAAGGTGAGAACAACACTTGTTTATGTGGACAACAAAATTAGTACATGATATAAATAATAACGCAAGCTCTTTACACTTCAACAACTTCCCCTCCCCTAAAAAGAGACACCTGATTTGTTATTGGTTATGAAAAACTGCATGACTACCCTAGCTGTTGTGCATGTACTACAGAGAATAAAAATGCAGGAAAAACACATTTATTATAACTGGTCTAACTTAAACATGCACTCTACTGCATAAAATCCAAAGAAGATGTTGCCTCATACTGCTGATGCAATTACAAGTATAAATTTGTCATAGAGGACTTTATCACCCTGAGGTCATGGCATGACATCACGTGGATGTTACACTACTTGTACATCACTTGCTTTGGTTTCAAATGAATATCAGGAAATGACCCTTATTGCCAAACATGACCTATGATCAGTTTGCTTAAAACCCCCCTTCCATCAGAGCAAACTCTTAACATAATCCTTCACTACATTTCATGATTAGAGGAGACAGCATTTCCATACAAACAGAGAAATTACTGCCCCAATCTTGGAGGATGTACAGCCCGAAGTGCATAAGGTCGGGGCCTACTTGAATGCTCAGATCACTTCCTCATCTTTGTGTATTTCATATAGGTAAAAGGCTGTCATACAACCCACAAACCAAGGTATTCTATCTCTTACCTGAATAAATATTTATCAAGCTTCTACACTAAAAGGTCATGGTTCCAACTGAGCTAGTAAGTCAATAACTGTTACATAAAAATATGATTGGCCAAGAATAATAAGCTAATGGTCTCCAGTACTAAAGGTCTCAAGTTCCAGACTCAGCCACATCAAGTGTGGATTTTCTATTTACCAAGCCAAATTTCCAAATCAGAATGATGAAATCTAACTCTGGGCACTCCAAACTGATGTAAAATGAATTAAAACACTTCTAAGGACAATACCTTGGTGTACAGTTTCACAAAGTACCTCCTTATGATCAAACAGCCATTCACATAACAGTTTCGTGAGTGGCAAACCACTGTGTTATATATCACACAAAAAGTTTAAGTTTTCTGTTTCCTCATCACTTCATTACCATATTACTCACATGGCATGCTTCAGCCAAAAACTATCACTCCATCCCCAAAGTGGTGGGATCTCATTGCTTTTACATACCAGAATCAGTTACGTCCGAGTTCCACTGCAGATGGCCAATAACCAGTCTTTGGTGGGGTGAAATATGGTGTTCCTGTGTGGTTAATGTGCTTATAATACACCTCCTTACTGGACATAAAAATTTGGGTGAAATAGTTGCATAAGGCATTTCCCACGACCATTTCAGCCTAATTCTAATGTGCAGTTATATATATATATATATATATATCATAAGCAATGACCCATTCAACAACCTCCCATACAACAACCTTAAATTTTACCCCACTCTTAAGACTAACTAGTCATCCACATAACAGACTCTGGTATATAAATGTAATGAATGTTAATAGATGCTTCCTGCAATTTTGCAAATGCACCTGAAAAGTTATCTCACTATAGTCTATGTCACACCAAAACTTTTAAAGAAACAAATGCATGAAAATTTGACACCATACAGTAAACACACAGACATTCCTATGTTTGGAGCACGTACTGCTCAAATATGATTTACGACATTACACCAATTAGTAGTCCTGCACCAAGCAGGTACGTGCAGCTGTAACCTTCTAGACTTATATTATGGAGGTGCACAGTTCAAATCTCAGCCAAAATACCCTGAAATTTCTCATGGTTTCCCTCAATCCATCAAGGGGAATGTCAGGACAGCTCACTGTTCTGGCCATGCCCACTTCAAATTTATAAAATTCACCCACCAACCTACCATCCAATGTATTACACAGTCTTTAATATGGACAGTGTCATAAAATAAACCAAAAAATTAAAAGAATATGCGTATTTACATTGTACTGTGCCATAATTCCAGTGCCTTTTCTGGTTTCCTTAAACTATGCTTAGAGTGAATTTTTAAGGAAGAACAGATTCAATTAGTGAATGACAAACTGGAGATTAGATGAAAGGGCATGACTGTTTCCTTATATCAAGTACTATCCCAATATGCACCTCGCAAGCCTGAGTAAAACTAAACAAAACCATCAGAATTGCTGGTCTCCAGTCTGAAACTTGAAACTGGCATCACCCAGATAAAAAGCAGTGTGCTATCCACCCCACTAAAAATGGCACTAACTGCTTATCAAACAGGCAACTACAGTAATAAGTGTGAAGTGAATGTAGGTCTCAGGAAATATGATAAAGACAATCCATATCATATTTATTCACTTCATAGCAGCACAGTCTAAAAATTCCTTGTATGTATATATCATCAAGACCTAAAAACCTTTATTTGGAAACACTTTCATTACAGCATATATTTAACAATGTAACATAAAGATAAACAGATTCCTTTACATAATATCTGTTCTGCTTCTTGGTTAACACTAACTCCACTGTTTATTAATCATACTGCTGATTATCCTTGAGTCAAGAGACAAAATGAGGATGGGAGGTTAATGCTGGCCACTTCTCTATGCAATCCGTATTCCAAATTTCCCACCCCTCAGTACTACTAACAAATGAAGGATGCAAAATAGCAGACAGCCTGTAAGAGGAACAAAAGCTAGAATACAGAATAACAACTGGTGAAAATGGAGGAGGGCACAGATGGTAAGTGCTAAACATACAACTGGGAGACAACTTGTTTTCATTCCTTTTCTAACATGACTTTAGTACTGGGAACAATAGACTGTAAAGCCTCAAATGAACATTAAGATAAAATCACAAACGATATACTACTTGGAACTACTCTAAATTGAAGCACACTTTTTCATTTTTGTTCACTGACAGAAATCAGGGTACACTTGCTTGCAGGGAACGTCTTGCATCATAGTCTTGTCACACTGACCACCTCTCACAGATATTCTTGAAATTATGTCTAATAAATGCAGCTTCTGCCACCTAGTACATACAGCCTAAATTTCATTGTGACACAACTGAAGCCTGGGCATGCAAGCAGACCGGCCAAGATGGCAAGCTGAGGTAAAACACAACTGTCACAAGAAGTAGTGTAACTCTACAGAATGGAAGGGATGACCACTACAAATTCCACACATTTTAAATCATTTTATTGAGGAATTTGCTAATATGTGGAACTTCTGGCTCTTGTAATAAGCCTGCAGGTACTATAGAGGATGTTGGGATATCTCTTGCATTAATAAAGTGTACTCCCTGTAAAAATATATCCTTTTAAATTCTTCTCTGGGTGTCCTAGAGTTCAAGTTAAGATACTTCTGACAGTTTTGTCACATTTAAATACACTCATTTTGGAAGATGGAATTTTTATGAGGAAAGATATCACAAACCAGAATTATAAAAAAAGGAAGAAGCGCATTTTATTTTGTATTAAATACAAACACATACACCCCAAACATGCATAGATCTGAAAACAGTCTTTTAGGCATCTCGTTATGCCCCTAAAAGTAGTTCTTCAGCAGATATCGGGTTTGGTGCAACTTGTAGGAAAACAAATTACTTGGCAGATTTGAGTTGTTCGGAATGGGGCCCGACTGCAGTGACAGTGATAGTAGTGACAGGGGAGGAACATGCTTTCTTATTAAAAATTATGTCATCATGTAAACATTAGGTTCCTGCATACAACTTGAGAGTTTGTATTGTACTTATTCAGGGAATTTCTACAATTTTAATCAACAAATGTAAACAACTGTTACATGTTTCACAATAATATTCTTATTTTTAAAAGATTAAACGTCTACGTGTTTTGGACCTTTGGACCTGGTCATCAGGGAGTACATAATTATTGTTGTATAAAACAGTTACTAAATAATATTCTGATGCCTTGCATGTGTTGAAGAACTGGTGGGATTCTTCTGTGTAGAATGAGTATATGTAGTTGGACACAACTGTTACACTAATAGTTAAAATACACGAATATGTAAAAATGTTTAGTATTTTGTTATTTATATAATTATATAAAAGAGTATGTAAATTATGTCAGATGAAATTAAAAAACCAACATACAAATATACCATGAAAATGTAGACCGATAGCTGCAAAGTACATACCAGTAAGTTCAAGCAGCATGTGGCTAATAATATATTTGTACTTTGGCTTTTTAATTTAATCTAACACAATTTAAAGTCTCTTTATCTAATTTTATAAATACCAAATACAAAAATATTTGTACATTAGTTACTTACTTACTCCAAGAAGTAGAGTCCTTCTTGAGAAGCTAACTGGTTTTCAACTAGTCAAAAAATTCCCTGTATTTTAAGGAACCCGAAGTTTCACTACTGCATTCACAAGTGCCCGCCACCTGTCCCTATCCTCAGCCAGCTCAATCCAGTTCATACCCCCACACCCTACTTCCTGAAGACCCATTTTAATATTACCCTCCCATCTAAACCCGGGTCTACAAAGTGGTCTCTTTCCTTCAGGTTTCCGCACCAAAACCCTTTATACACCTCTCCTCTCCCAAACATGCACTATATGCCCCGCCCATCTCATTCTTCTCGATTTTATCACCCGAACAATATTGGGTGAGGAGTACAGATCTTTCAGCTCCTCATTATGCAGCTTCTTCCACTCCCCTGTTACCTCATCCCTAAGTTTCATACCCACACAAAACAACAGGCAGAATTATAGTTCTGTATATCTTATAGTCTTTAAATTTTTGGATAGCAACCTGGAAGACAAAAGATTCTGCACCAAATGAGAGCAAGCATTCCCTGACTTCTATTTGCTCTTAATTTCTTCCTAAATAGAATTTTGATTTGTTAAGGTTACTCCCGAATATTTGAACTCTTCCACTACTTCAAAGGATTTATTATCAGTCCTCACACTGTGACTTCGTCCTGCATTCTGATCTTGAGACATGACCATTTACTTAGTTTTATCAGCATTTACTTCCAGTCCAATCTCCTTACTAGTCACTATTAAAGCTTCTGTGTTTTCCTTTATAGTATGCACGCTCCCTTTCATTACATTAACAGCATCAGCATAAACCAGAAGCTGATGTGTACCACTTAATTTCAAGCCATCCTGGTTTACCTGAACCCTCCTAATGGCATACTCTAAAGCAAAGTTGAAAAGCAATGGCGACAGAGCATCTCCCTGTTTCAAATCATTCCTAATAGGTAACATGTCAGACAAATTCTTGCCTACCCAGATTCTGCTAAACGTTTCAGTCAGACACATTTTTAATAGCTTTTCCAGTTTCATAGGGATATCAAACTCAAAGAGAATATTATGCAAGACCTCCCTCCTAACTGAATCATAAACTTTCTTGAAGTCTATAAAGAGCTGTTGCACTGCTTTATTGTATTCCAATTTTTTCTCAAGTATTTGACGAATGCAGAATATGTGGTAAGTAGTTGACCTGTTGTGTCAAAATCCACATTGATGATTCCCAATAATTTCTTCTGCATATGGAGTTAACCTTGACAGCAGGATAAAACATTTGTACATATTTTTATATTTTAATATCTTAACCTTCAGTGTAAAATTCTTTTTGCAACATATTTTCATTCCATGCAGAAGAATCCTACCAGTTCTTCCACATATGTTAGATATCTAAATGTTCTTTAGTAACTGTTTTATACACCAATAATTAATGTACTTGCTGCATATACACCAGTAAGGTCTGCAAAATGTAGGACATCAATCTTTCAAAAATAAAAATATTATTGTGAATCATAAACAATTGTATGCATTTTTGTTTAAAATTGTAGAACGGACAATATGAGTACAAAATTTATTCCAGGAAGTTGGCAAACTTCAGTGCAGGATACTGGAGGGCAAACAAAACCAAGCGTTGTGGGCTCAAACTTAATCCTGTATTTACCTGCATGGACAGAAATCAACAAACACAGAGCATTTCATAACTAAAATTCTATGAATATTTCTCATTAACCTGGATATGACCACCATTTGCTTCCGTTTATTATGCACAAACGTTACAACATTATATTGAGCTTACCATTATTGCAGAACACGTCTCAAGTATATTTACATGGGAAGGAATTCTGTCAAATAGTGTCCATATAAGAGGAATCACAGAAAACGGCTGCGACAACTGAGCTATCTAACCAATGGCAACATTTTCTTGAATCCTATGTGACTTTGTTTAGCATCACAGTAGTCTGTTATGGACAGCTCAATGAAGTGAAAGTTACTACTGGCCAGTATCAAGTTAAAACAATATTCAGCTTTGCAGAACTTAGATGACAATAGTATCAACAGAGCATGGGAAAATATTAGACAGAATATTAAAATCCTACCTCAAGGTAGCCTAGGTTATTACGAAGTGAAACAGCATAAACCATGCTTTGATGAAGAACATTCTGAATGATCAAACCAAAGCAAGTAAGCTAAACTTCTACAGTCACAGAATATGAGCAAAATTAATGCAGGTAATCCGAAACAGTAGACATTTCAGAAAAGTGGAATACTTGACAGACAAAATGAATGGGTTTAAAACACATGGAAAGCGTAAGAATATTAGAGAATTACACTGAAGCATCAAGGAATTTAAGAACTGCGAATTTCCAAGGTATTTTGACCAGGTGGAAGAATCATTTCAGTCATTTATTCAAGGTACATTTGGTTGATGTTAGGCAGAAGGAAATACATACAGATCACACACTAGTGGAAAAGTGTAGTGTCCCCGAGGTTCAAATACTGAGGGAAAATTTGAAAATATATAAACCACCAGGTACTGATTACATTCCTGCACTAATGATTTATTCAAGAGGGAAACCAGTACATTCTTATATCCGTAAGTGTGTTAATTCTGTTTGGAGTAAGGAAGAATTTGCTCAACAATGGAACAACTCTACAATGGTACCTATTTATCCACTGGGTGATAAAACTGACTAGTAATTATTGATGCCTATCACTGTCAGCAACTACATACAGCATTTCATGCACATTCTTATGCCAAGTTAACTCAAAATGCAGACAAAACTACTGAACATCTTCAGTGCAGATTCTGAAGCAGTACATCTCAACTACTGACCAGACAAACTGCAATCATCACATACATGAGAAAAAATGGTAGTTCACTGCAGCAGTACATCAACTATTTACAGACTTCAAGGAAACTTGTAATCTGGTTAGGATGAAGATTTGATATAATACTCTCAAGTTTGTCATACCCATGAAACTAGTTAGGTTAATTCAAGTGTGTTTAAATTAAGCCTATAACAAAGCCTGGACAGACAAATACTTGTTCCATTATTTTTCTATTCAGAATGGCCTGCAACAAGGAGATGCTTCATCACCATGGTTTTGAACACTGATGAATAAAATGACACTAGGAAGGTCAAAACTAACCAGGAGATCCTGAAACCAAATGGGTCATTCAGGTTTTGACCTACAATGATGATGCTAATTTATTGGGTGAAATTATAAATACCATACAGAAAAACAAAAACACTGTATGTGTGGCAGTAAGCAGGTTGATCCAAGACACAACTGCTCAGGAAATTAAGTGTACACTCATGTTTCATCATCAGAATGCAGGACAAAACACAACATAAAGATAGCCAATAAATTGACATTTGACATTTCCAAAGCAGTGACACTACGGATTTAGGTCTTCTGGGATGCAACACTGTCACTGGGTTAGTGCTTCGCAATGTGTCAGGTCAAAGTTCAACCCGTGAAGATGAACATATTACGCTTCTTCAAAACATCACAAACACAAACCAAGTGAAAAATCCAAGAAAACCTGAATCCTAAACCAGCAAATCCTTTGTTAATGTGGAAAATTTCAAATATCAGAGAACAACACTAACAAATCAACCCACATGAACAGACATTTAGAGAAGATTAAAACTGTAAAAGTCTGCTAACAATCAGCCCACAAACTTTTGTCTTCCCATTTCCTATCCACACACATATGAAGATTAAAACATAAAAAACGATCATTTTGCCTGTTTTTTTTTTATGGTTGTGAAGTGTGGTGTCCCACAACACGGGAAGGGCACAGACAGAGGGTTTTCACAAATAAGGAATGAGGAAGGTATTTGGGCCCAAGAGAAAGGAAGTAACATGAAGTTGGAGAAAACTGTATAATGAAGGAGCTTCAGGATGTGTACTCCTCACCAAGTATTACTTGTGTCATCAAATCGAAGATGATGACATAAGCACAGTATCTGGCACAAATGGGACAGAAGAGAACTATACATTGTGTTTTGACGGGAAAACCTACAAGGGACAACTTGCAAGATGTAGGCACTGATATTAAAGTTGGAGTATAAATGGATCTGTTGCAAACAAGATGAAACAGAATGGACAGCATTTACCTGGCTCAAGATTACAACAAGTGGCTGGCTCTTATCAATACTATAATCAACCTTTGCATTTTGTAGTATGCAGGAGTTTCTGAACCAACCAAGGAACCATTCACTTCCCCAAAAGAAGTATATTCCATGGAATTAGTGACTCTTTGTTCATATTGAAGCTTATCTTAATTCTGAGATTTACAGTTGTGTCAATGCCCCCAAGAGGCTGAATTAGTTTCCTATTACACTGGTCACTAAACACACATGGTGACCAATTCAGGTAGGTCTACAGACATGTCAATGGATACAGATTAATGAAGGCATGTATAATTTACTTTTTAAACAACGAATTACTATATCAGTTGTACAGACCAGTTTCCATATCTTTAAGTTTGAGGGGTGAGAACGTGGGGAGAGGCGAAGGAAAAGGGAGGCGCAAAGTATGAGGCTAGAACCTGTTAGAGATGTCAGTGAAAAATACCAGTCCGACATACATAGGCCGATAGAACACTTGGAGATTTCTGTAGCGTATAATGTAAGTGATAAATGTTTTTGTAGAGACAGTAGTCGCGAAATTATATAGCACCACCAGGTGAATTACGCACCCAGTTCTCTCCGCATTCCTTAAATACCTTCCAAGTCTTAGCAACCAGAACTGAACTACACACATTAAGGCAACGGTAACTCATTAGCACCATCAGTATGACGCCTATTCCTTACCAGTGTCCCGCCTTCTCCTGTCCCATGCCTATGAGGATTTGTTATCTGCTTAATATATTCCTCGCGCAAAACCGCTCTTCTTTTGGCATATTCTTGTACGAGCCTTTTATCCTTCGCAGGAACATCATACTGCTTATCCGCCATGTTTTAGTTCGACAGGGCAACCAACATAGTAAACTAGCTATAGGTTTCTGTGACCGAGCATCGTTAGCTAATTGTGAAGTGAGAGAGAAAACCAACAAGATGCAACAGTTAGATGTTTATTTTTAACAATTTCTCAACATGTTTCGGCCATCATTATGCCCATCTTCAGGAGAACAAGGCGTATGTTACTGCATGTGGTGTGCTGCGCTGGTTCTGCTGGATGTGGTTGGTAGCGGTTGTGGGGCGCTGCCTTGTAGGGTGCGAGCACTGTGAAGGTTACTGTTCGCCGTTCATGTACACCCATACGTTTTCTCAAAAAAACATTCATATATATATATATATATAAAACGTACATGGAGACCACGACCATCTATCCGTCCCTCCGTTTTCTGTCTATCCGTCCGTACATCTGTGTGTGATATAGAATCAACGACCATATCATATCATTTATTTTCATTCCGTGGATCCGTACAGGATTACAAAATCCACGCGGATATGGAAATAGTCATAATTGCTTAAGAAATCTAGAAGTGAAGCCAATATAAAGTGTACAGTAATTTTAGTTACTAGGTCTAGTACAATATTTGGGGTTTTGACATAACATAAATTATTTTAACATAAACAGTGATAACATTAGAGCACCAATTTAAAAGATATAGTACATACTGGACAAGAAAATAATTTACCACATTACTGCGTAACAGACAAAGATTGGTACATTCGTGTAGTTGTGTTACATACACAAACAAATCTAAGATACAGATTAGTAGATTAAAAAAAAGGAACATACATGCAAATCGACTTCGTGTGCTAAACTTTAAAATACCAATCCAAATCATATGTAAATATATTTAACTTTTTTTGAAGTTCAAAATATTTATCCAGAGAGTAAAAGGAATTTTCATACAAAAATTTCTATAAAACCAATTTCAATTTCTTGGGATTATGAGACTCTATTTTTACATATATGATACTCAGAGTTATGTACTAGACAGATAACGTACTTATAACATAACGTTGAAGAGTGTGCTCGTAACCATTGTTGCCGTAGAAAAGCAATAGGTATTATGTATTCTAAAACTGTGTGTAGCCTTCGTCATCTAGCATGCAACGCGCATGCGCCGTATTGTGTTGTAATCCGTGGCCTGTCTGGCTGTACCATATTTTACTACGTGTTATAAATGGCACGATTTAGGAAAGAAAAATATTTTGAACATACAGTTTGAAACATTTCTTATTATACGAAGAATTCGGCGAGGTATTATCATGAATGTACATAGGCCTTCATGTAGAGTACCCGTTATTCTAGTCAGATTGTAATCAAAGTTCAATTTTCCGGACACATTTTCGAAAAAATACTCAAAATTTCGCGGAAACCCGTCCAGTGGGAGCCGAGTTGTTCCATGCGTATTGATAGACAGACAGGCAGAAGGACACGACGAAGCTAATAGCCACTTTTTGCGAATGCGCCTTAAAAGTAATTATGAGTTCCCTGAACGTCGCCTCATGTACGTTCGTACTTTATTTCAGGATGTATATGAATTTGTATCCGTGATTTCTTTAATGTTTGATCGTTCGTGGTGAAATCCGGTATAGAATTTCCCCATGCAATGCCACTGAGGAGTTGTAATATTCGTGGAAATCTTTTCAACGAAAGCCGTATTCTGCTTAAAGGGCGGGCACGAAATTCTATCCGCACTGTAGCATTTACTGTCCAATTTGTTGTCAGAGATCTGCACACAAAGCTGTTGAGCATTTTTGAATTTCTTGAAAGTCGGCACGGGAAAAGCTGTGCTTTACTTATGCATGTAAGTAAAATAAAATTACGTGTGTACCGTAAATCCGTACGGAATTTTGAAAGTAAAGAACGCCGTGGTGTAGTCCGTGTTCAACGACACCCAGTGCAGCATCTGTTATCTCGTTACGTTGTTGTACGTTGTATGAACATGGCATGAAACGTGGAAGTTCTAGCATTGGAAGAAAGTTTATATACTTTGGTCACGAGAAACTATTGTAGTATTCTAAACCATAGACTTAAGAAAAAAAGCAACGAAACATCTGAAAGAACACTGCTTTGACGATACCGAGGCTTCGCTCGCTTGAACCTCAAGATGAATTGAGTACGGAAGGCGATAAACCCTGTCTCACTATTTGTCCACTAGTCACTGGGGCCAGCTCCACCTTGTATGGTCGGCGCCTAACCTCCTGCCACCGCACGGCCCTTCAGGATTGACACTCGTTCTGAACTACGTATGCTGTATCAAAATGGAGTCCCCACCTCACAGCGAATACAGCCCGTCTCCACTACAAAACCATTTGGTTAATACCCTTAAGATAAATATTCGGTGTTTACTTTGAGAACAAAACAAAACACATATGAATATACAGACTGTGCGGCAAACTGCAGAGTTTCTTATTGTCACATTCCCTAAGTTTTGAAACAGTCCACTTGTTTTTACACTGCGTAGCTTTGGATTCTTTTTTAATATGCTCATTTGCGTTTTAATAATCCATTTCAAAAGCTATCTGCTTATGTCAGTCGAATGACAGAGCCGTCTGTACATGAGCATAACAAGCGGCGTAAAGCTTTTTATGTGCCATAGAAGAGGGGCTTATCTGAGTGCCAATGAATGAGTTCATAGTCTCCTTGAAATCAATGGATGAAGGAAACCCATACAAACTTTCATACAATGGTTAGTGCAATATTGGACCCAAAGCAAATTTACTTCCGTCTGATGTAGAGATTTTTAGTGACTTTTGAGTGCCTTAGTTTTGAATTTTATTTATACCGTTTTATGCTCAACAATTCGGTTTGTTCAGTCAAAGCGATAAAACACTTTTTGGCAGGGCTCTACTCAAAGATACTATCCAATATGCTTATACTGCTGGGGTTCCTTCGTGTGGGTTACTTGCCAGTGCATTAACATGGCGAAGTGGTAGACGTGACAGAACGCAACTCTGACGTACGTACATCCTCAATTATGACACGGCATGCACTCAGACGTCTGCATTTCAGTGACGACGAAAATGAAACCGACAGGACATGTGAAAAGTACGACCTACTGTAGAAATTTATTCTTAAACTAAATATTACACCCCAACTGGACATATAGCATTTGAAATTATTGAGCTATTCAAAGGCAGAATCATTTTTAAATTGCACGTACCGAAGAAACACAAACGGCGTTCACACAAAAATTACAAGCTCTATAATTCTAAGGCAGGGGTATCCAAAATGTTATGACAAGGGACTGCACTCGTTATTATGGGCTGGTTCGCGGGCCGCACGTGGAAGTATAACAGTAGGTGGTGTACTTACTGCCTGAATTATTGTGAAATTTTTATGGGATATACACAGTTAACAAACGTGGCCGCGGGCCGCCATACACCTTGGCGGGCCGCGTGCTGGGGTCCAATATTCAATGGGCTATAGGCCTAACGTGCAATATGCGTATTGAGATAGATACGAAATGTGCGAGTTACCGATAAGAGCGACTGATGCAACTGTAAATGGACTTCAAAACGTGGGACAAAAATTGTACGTGGACAACTCACCTCCTGAGTCACTGTATTGGGTGACTCCCTGCACGTACTGACGCAATAAACAGCTGTGGGGCTGTTAGATAAAATGTGAAAGCAATGCTTAAGAATACTGAACAGAAACTAAAATGAAGAAGGTCAGAAGATGAGCTACTAGGGTGGGGATAACTTGACAGCCATAGTGTGGAAAGACAAACGAAATGTAAACATTACGACCACCAAAAGAGGTAATCTCTGTGACGAGCATCGAATCTATCTGAAAATCGGCCATAGTACAAGACTATAAAAGACACAGGGGATAAGTGGACATCGCCGACCATGACGAACTAATACCTCATCCGACGGTCCTGGAAATAAAAAAAGGAGATATTTTTATACATTCTGGAATTTACCACTCTCAACAGTTGTATCATTCTCGCCTCTTGTTGTTCGAAATTATCACAGCGACTATTCAGGATGGGGGGTCTTTGATCTCAGACCACAATAAAGACAAGTCCAAGCCATCAAGCAAACTAAAAAGACTTGACACAAGACACAACGAACACCGGCCTTGGAAGGGAACAGACGCAGGTTCCATGTGTGTTCGGCTAGAAACAAAACTGAAGTGTCCCGAATACAACATGAAGTTGTGTGGTGTCTCACTTTTCGAGGTGTGTCACAACTAACTGAATTTCTGAGGATCAACACACACTAAACTGGTAGAACAGAACACACAGGCGTAAGAAAATATTACCACTGTTATTACTGAACTGATATTTTTCAGTGGCGTTTTTGATGAAATAATGGGGTTGAAGGGGGTCTTTCTTGGTCCTCGCAGAACGCCACAGTTGGGTGCGATGTACTCTAAATTCCAATCGTCCGATTACATGCGCTAACAGACCAATATCTTAGGTGCGGGTGGGAGGGAGGGGGGACGTGCAGTTGGCGTGGCAGTAGGAATCCCACGGCCTGAGACTTCCAGCAACAAGATGTACGTACATAACATGCATAACATCGTTACATAGTGGCGCGTTCGCGTAAGTGTTGTTGACATGGAAGTGCAACAATACCTTCCCTTTTACATGTAGCTGTCAACATTATGTACATATTTAGTGTTGCCATGGAAATGAAACAATGGACCTCCTTTACACAGTTGTCGAGATGCAAAATAAGTATTTCGTATTGCGCTCACAATAATAAGTATTGACTGTTACAACTGTGTGTGTGTATTTGCTTTAGATATCTGGGGTGCAAAAAAACCCCCTTCCTTTAAGGAAGGGGTTTTTCCCCTCAAAGTTAAATATGTGTGCTTGCAGTGGAAAGTGCATTGTGTTGTTTATTTTACAGTAGTCATTTACAGTATATGTATGTTGTGCTTTCAAATCTATCTGATGTGTGTACACCTGGTTATAAGATAGGTTTAAGCGATACCTCTTCTTTAGTGTCGGATATTTTGTGGTACCATTTAATTCTTTATTTAATAGAACATGTCCTGTTGTGTTATGGTTAAACCGATAAAAAATAATAAAATTTCAGTTGAACACAACTTATATTCTCAATCAGATGCACAGGCTTTGTTTCTTCAACTTTACTTCAGATAGTTTTAGTTGTTTATTTATAGCATGATTTTTTCTCAAGTTTGTGGTCCAGTTTCAGGTTTATATCATATTCAGTAACATGCTATAGCTGTCCCCATTCTTTGGCTGCATGTATATGTATACAGTATGGTCCCTATTCAGCTTTCTTTTCATGTGTAGACATTTTATCTCATCTTCGATTACCATTAATTGTAGTTTGTGTTGACTGATTGATTAACATTGGGTTCGAGACCTTACGGTCCCGATGCACCTAGGCCTTATAGTCGTGCCCTTTGTGCCCCATAATCTCATATCAACTCAATAGAGCCTTGTTCCTTTACTAAAATTCCAGATGGCCCCCATTCTTCAAATCTTAATGTCCTCTGGGTTGATGAAAGGAACCCAGATATACTTTTCTTTTCTCTAAAAAATCCCGGCAAACGAACCCTCTCCAGTTTCCGAAACAGGTCCCTTGTGGAAAGAGATACTCGTTTACAGGGCATTTTGCATATCTCTCGAAAACCTCATAAAAATTCGTGTAAATAAGAGGGCCCTAAGAAAGAATAGCCCCTCCTTGTTCCCTAAAAGCGGTGCCCCTATGGAAAAAGACGCCAATTTTCGAGGCTTACTTGACATATCTTTCGGGGTCCCCAGTAAAGGAGCCCTCCATCAATGTATCCTTCATGGAATCCTCGCAGTGTGAAGCCCTGTTCCTATAGCCCGCCAATCATCTTTCAAAGTCACCGGTATATGAGCTTCCCCCCTGATTCCAGGTTCCCCTCGGCTGGAAAGCTGTCAGCAGAGGTTTTAGCTTACCGCATTGCATTGGAGAGGCTACATTTAGGATTTGCGTATCACATTTCAATTGCAGATGGCGTCAATGCTTGTCGGCTCAACAGGAATGTGTCGTAACTTGCCTGCGACGTAAGAGACTTCAAATGGAAGAATGCGATGTTGAATAGCTTGTTAACGGCTAAGTCCATGTGCCCGACTTGAAGGCATACGTGGGATTGGAGGTATAGCTCCACTCATTTTTAAAATTCTACACTGTACGGGGTGGGTGGCCAGCTTCACACAAGGGATGGTTGACCGCCGGTACAGCCCTCGGTAGCCATTCAATACAAGGTTGTGTAGACCTACCATGCCTGTGGCGGGAATCGAACCACGGTTCATTAAACTCCTAGCCAGTAGCTTAGTCGACACACGGACAGCTGAAGTGACACGACAGCGAAAATGCGGGGATCAGACTGATGCGGACAAAGACGGTGTGTCAGAACGATTGCCGCATCCACCCTGCCAAGGGATGTGCAGGCAAGGTCATCTAACAGTCAGACGAAACGGTGTGTGTATGACCACAACACTGGTGAAAATTCTGAAGGCAGCGAAATGACTCCACTTCCACGCTCATCAACAGGTGTGCCGAACTGGGGCAAGCAGGAATATCCACCAACTCAATGGCAAGAGGCAGGATGTGGCAGACCATAAGCAGTACCGGTAGCAAAAGACTCGACTCCGTACGGTGTTTTCATGTTCAAATTGTACCGTTGCATTTACCGGGAGACCGAAATCAGAATAAGCGCTTGGGCAGAGCCTAGGATGCCATAACCTTCGGTAATAAAACCGTCCAAGCAAAAGTACGAAAACGTAATTGTGAACGGAAGAATAGTCACAACTGATGCCAGTTCTGAAGGGGGGGGGGGGGGGTTTTAAAGAAAAGCCTCCCATTTAGCTGGTGTT
>Ga0123354_10003091_pt1 | contig 22739 bp, 14 predicted proteins | sample TergutLab28metaG_2_FD_97872 | JGI IMG/M metagenome (GOLD analysis project Ga0123354, IMG submission 97872) | Labiotermes labralis P4 segment gut microbial communities from Petit-Saut dam, French Guiana - Lab288 P4 | ecosystem: Host-associated > Arthropoda: Insects > Digestive system > Gut ... | reverse complement strand
GTCCGTCATCACACGCGTGGCATGAACCCCCCCCCCCCCCCCGCGCGCAAAATTCGGTCCCTTCAATATTGGGCCGAGTACCTTGACAGCGTACAGAAGTTGGAGGTCAGATCTTCGAGCCTATCATTAATCAGAGACAGGCAGGGGTATGACTTTGTATTAAGAACTGACGATAGAAGATTCTGATGAAAGCCATCGCGTTGTGTTCGACTCACACGACCACAGACACAACTGTAATTTAATATAAGACAGTGCCTCGTTTACAAAGACGCAGCATGTTTCGGCCCAAAATGGTCATCAGGCTTCTTTTTACATTATGTAAACCCTGACTATTGCCCTTTTGTGTCCAAACGTGTAGCCTGTTTGTAAACTAGACATTGTGTTACAGTGAATTGCAGTTGTGTTGGACGGTGTTCTTGGACAACAGAGCTTAGAGAAGGTTATGTCAGCGGAGTGAGATTATGAGAGCTCTTTACATTACACATATAACAGAATTTATGTAACAGTACAGAAGATTCCGAATAGAACATGTTTTGCAGGATGAGCTGCGACAGGCTTCCGAAAACGAGCTTAAAATGTCAACGAAACGGAGTAAGAAATTTTGGAAGGCTTCTGAAATGACGGCAGTAGTGCGTTTTGTAATGGCCGTAATAGGCGTTACTAGGCTTGATGTTAGAAATTATGATGATTATCTGTGACATGGGTCAAGGGGTACTTACGATGAACGGGGTGGACAAGTAAGACGTTTCAAATTTAATTCGCTCTCTGTGGACTGGTCTGTCATCCACAGAAGATATGTAACACATCCAGCGTCGCTGTGAAGTGGGTTGAGCTAACTTACCTACATTACCAAGCGCTGTCGGTAGAAGTCCCAGCATGCCCCTGACTTCCGGTTGAAGCGTTTCTCCAAGGTAGACAGGGAAGCAGAGCGAAACGACGCCAACACAGAACCCCGCTACGACCCTACCAGCATACAGCATAGGGACATTAACAGCGAGCGCAATTAGCAGCCATGCTGTAACAAGCCAAATACATCCTTGTGAGATATGAGGGTCTCAGAACTGATGAGGCGAGAACATGAACAGCAGAAACGAAGTTCATCTGAGAGACAGACATTCACAGAAGTTGCATGTAAGAATAGAGTAACTTAGGGATAGCAGGTCTGGGCTCCGGACTATGCCATCATCCTAGCCTCCCATGTAATGGAGTAAAAGGAAAGCAATCCCTGTACAGACCTGGACAGGCCCTGAGGGTTCCAGGAGGTTGATGCTCTCAGATTTCATGACAGTCGACACATGAAGGTGGTACGATTGTGAGCCCTACTCATCGGCCACCTTTACCCCCAGGAAATATTCCTGGTACTCATTTCTGTGAAGAATATGAGTCAACGCCAGGGCCACAGTGAGGCCTGAAGGATTATGACACTATCGGGAATCGAACCCGCGATCTTCCGGTTTGTAATGCAGTGTGAGTGTGAAATGTGAGTGTAAGTGTAATGGAGTTGGCCGGTGACGAGATTTGATATTAGCAGTGGCGAAGCAAATGGTTCAGCGACCTCTCCTTTGTGACGCCATTATCGCCCTTCCTTTGGCAGTATATTATATGACGTCACAGTTCATTAACCCCATCCCTTAAGTAACAAATGTATGACGAAGTAATTGCTCGTTCAGTTCGGGCGTTATCGTTCTGCCGGCCGCTGGACGTGGACATTGCCCAGTACTGTTGACGTCATTGTTCAGTGTGCTGTCCGGATCGGAGTTCACAATGACATAACGGAGGGTTTACTGACTGTAGGAGTCTCGAGATTTGATATGGTGTTTATTTACTGCAGTTGGGTTTGGACCCGGTGGCAGCGGTCGGTAAACTTGTACAAAAATGTGAAAGAGACAGCTATATACAAAAGGAGAAGCAATACTAAAAAAAAAAATACAAAATTACAGAATGCACAGAATTAAAAAAAATACAAAACAAGGAAACAAACATAAAAAGAATATTAAGAAAAAATAAGTCGAGTAATTAGAAGACAACAAAGAGAAGCAAATAATAATAAGATAACGTACTGTACAGAACGTACATACAACTACATAAATATGAATCAAAGAAAATACACACATTTCACCACAGAGCTTCACGTCAATTCATTTCACATCGTTTCCCAAAGTAAGTTCTGCGGAACACTGGTCTTCTGCGAGGTGTGAACACGTGTTCCGTGGAAAGGAATATCGAGTAACCAAATAAATCATATTTTTTTTTATTAAATTTGTATTTAGCATATTTGATTGTAGTCCAAAGTACTTTTTATGTAAGAATTTGTATTAGGACCTTTCAGTTCCTTACTGACAGATCTCGTAGCGCTGACCTTTAATTTGAAAAATGAGGGGTCGCAAAACATATGTGTTGCGTAAATATTTACTAAGTTAAAAAGTGTTCCGCGACCAAAAAAAAATGCACGAGAAACGGTGCTCTGGATGGTTGATCGGCTCATCGCAATACCGAACTGGCCGATCGGGTAGCAGTGACACTGATGGCCGTTAAATTTCACATGCCGAAGTTCGATAATTGTGCAAGATTTTGGCTAACGCCATTGTTTTGTAGAGTATCAAATAACCGACATGGCTGCCGCGCGAAATTAAATCCATATTTTATTTTTGTGGGCTTAGAAATTCAGGTATAAGTAATGGACTGCTTATTTGATGTAGCTATATGGAGTTACGCGTTAAGTGTGTCGCAAACATGATACTAAATTCTGTATTCAAATAAAGTTAAAGTTATCCCTCTTGCGCGCCATGGAGGCACATAGGGGAGTGGAGGTTTAGCTCCATTCATTCTTAACCTTGACTCTGAGATGGAGATGCGTAGTCAGCTTATCATGCGGCCGCTTTAGCCTTCTGTGCCCATTGAATATGAGGCTGGGTGGGGCGTTTCGGGAAAAGAGAAAAGTATCTTATGCCTGCCGGTAATTGAATGAATATCCGTCAGTTTTCATGCCCGTGGCCCATAACCACTGTACGACTGAGTTACCCCGGGAACATTACAGACTTGGTGATATTTGTGACTGTATCTGGCGTGTTTAACTCATACAGATCTGCTTGTCTGGTCACTGTATTGTGTAAATGTTTGTTGACCCATCTTATAATGAAAGCCAACAAGATTCACTGTTTCTCATATTTATTTGATAAAGTACTCTGCATGTTTCGGACAAGTCCGCTTCCCATCATCAGGAGTATCTCAACACTGTATACACGCAACAGGTATTTGCCATGCTAGATACGTTGGCGTCTGCTGGCGTGCTCAGGATGACCACGCTAGCAGACGCCGACAGAACTGGCAAGACAAATACCTATTGCGTGAATACAGTGTTGAGATACTCCTGATGATGGGAAGCGGACTTGTCCGAAACATGTAGAGTACTTTATCAAATAAATCTGAGAAATAGTGCATCTCGTTGTTTTTCATTATAAGAATACATCAAGATGCACGGTCCTCTGAATGTCTGTTTTTGTTGACCCATCGGCTTACTAATTAACAGCACTGAACTTTCGTACATGAAATGTTCAAGCACTGTCCAAGTAACTTCCTAAAATAGGACAGGTACTGGTTTATTGGGACTACATTTAATAATTAATAGAACGGTATAATGTAGTCCAACACAGCTTTATTACGGGAACATTTAAAAGAATATACGTGTAGCTACATATTCCGGGTTCTAGAAGCCATCTTCAGGCTTTGACTTAAAACATTGAATATATAATTCTATATATATTTATAATTATTTATTTTATATAAATTATATATTCAGTCTTTTAAGTCAAAGCCTGAAGATGTCTTCTAGAAGCCTGAATATGTAGCTATATTCTTTTAAATGTTCCCGTAATAAAGCTGTGTTGGACTGCATTATACCGTTCTATTTAATTAGCAGATCACTACACAACGGGTAGCCTAAAACTTGGGAGTAAGTTTGTTTGTGGTAATGTAATTAGTGGTATGTAATTAGTGGTATGTAATTAGTGGTATGTAATTAGTGGTATGTAATTTCAGTTTTCACCATGCGAAAGCCACGAAAATAGCTAGTTTATGTGAACCTGTCGAAGTTCGCGAGTGGGTTCATTTGTGCTTTCTCTTAACTTAATCTTTTTGATCGAAGCGTTTCAAGCGGCATGGAATTTTTTTTTCTTGTTTTTGCATATTGTTTTATTAAGAATTCTAAACACGTGATTTTGTAACAATGCCAACAGCATAAAGTTTTCCAGGAAATTCTTATCACGTTTAGTCCTTCTGTTGAAAATTCGAGACATGTCGAAGCCCGTCGTACGTGGAAACCTCGAGGGTGTGTGCGGAAGGCCACGCGTTTTATGTCAGGTACTTACAGACAATGAATGGCACGGCTGTGGCAAGGATCGTCGTCTTGCGGCCTATCGTTTCGATCAAAGGTCCCCCAGCAATTCCTCCGATCAGTGCTGACAGTGGCATCAGGCTGCCAATCCATGATCTCTGAAAAAAAAAGACATGTACATATGAGGCATAATGCAGTGAACCTTGTGGCTGAGTTGGTAGAACTGCTGCTTCGTTTTTGGAAGGTCTCGGCTGTGAATTTCGGCCCTCAAACCCAACTGCCTGAGCTGATGTCTTTCGTCGTTCGCATCATTCCCTTCAGGCAGGTTTCCCGATAGTAAATTAAAGGCCACGTTTCCGCTTCCTACCCCATCCCTTCCCTCTGATTCACTTATTACCCCATCGCTTGACATTATATAGGTTGACCTGCTGACACCATTCTTATGTAAAAAGGGTAAAGTTGGGTATAAAGTTATAGATCAACTCATTCTTAACCTCGGCACTGGATGGAGGTAAGTGGTTAGATTCATGTTCCGGCCGCTTTCCCCCCGGGAAAGAACCCCGATACCCATTATATAGGTGGCTGGGTGCACCTCAGGGCCAGTCTTTACGTTTGGAAGAGAAATGCCTCATGTCCCTGCGGGGATTTGAACCCCAGTTCGCTTAGTCCATATCCTATTCCCAATGCCGACTGCACTTCCGGTCCCGTTTAGAGTGTACAGTGTGCGGATACGTAAGGTTGACCTATTTGTGTACTTTTATGCGCCTAATTCAGTGTGTTGTGTCAGTGTGTGTTCTGTATTCTGGAAATATTTCATTCGACAAAGCCTTGACTTCGTTTTCCTATGAGTCTGACAGGCAGCAGAAAGCAGAAATGTGTCCTTGGTTTTAGGGTCATGCTGAAGGTTTATAATTGTGGGTAAAAATGGGTCTGAATTTCTTTTCGTCATTGCCTGGATGAACGTAAGTTAAGACTACAGACAGAGGGTGGGCGTGCGTCGAAAACAATTTCAGTAATTTTAAGGACACCCTGAAGATGGAGGCAGCAGCGTTCCCCAAAAAACCTGGTACCTTTCCTGCAAACTGACTGGCAGTCACGCCCTGAAATATCGCCGCGAGCAAATTCGGATGATTCCTACTTTCCTGGTGCTGCATCAATTGCATTGGTTATATTATTTCGTTCTTTTATTTAATTATGAACGTGTGAACGTGTTTGTTTCTTTGACTACGATCTGTAGTTGGGACAGTTTAACGGTGAAGAATGATGGGCATGAAAGGCAGCTGTTGTGATTTACTGTAACCCTTTAAAGTCTAAGAATAATGTCAATTATCTTTAAAGATTAAATTCCTTCCGCTCAGTAAACACTCCGTCTCGGTTATAAAAACCAGTCAATTAAAGCTGTATAGGGAAATAATCGCTGTTTGTTCTCAGATCCACACAAAACACATAAATACACTGTGTGGGCAGAACGTAGATTTGTTGCATATTAAACTGGTGGTACATATAGTGACCACTGGGATGTAAGTACACATTCTCCCGCCATTTTCCTGCAGGAAACACAGAATACGGAGAACCACAAAAGCAGTGACGGAGGTTTGTAATGTCGACAGGTGGAACATAAAGTCTTCGGACAAGCTTGGTTGGTTGGTTGGTTGATTGGTTAGTTGGTTAATGTCTCGGTTTATAGCTGTGTGCGAATAAAAGAGTTTATGCTCATAAATCTATTTCTAGTACATATAGGTACTCGTAAAAGAAAATTATAGTGTACGGCGTGTTAGTGCATCACACTCGTAAGCGTAATTTACTGCCTGCAGGTGTTACGTGGTGACTGACTTATTTAACTGAGAATAATGAATTACCTGGACCTCTTTGAATTACAGTATAAGAGTGTTTCCCAACCACGTTTCCGCAGAATATCTGTACGGGTCCCGCGACACCTCGTGCAATAAGCACATAAAAACTTCTGAACTACCGCGAAAGATTCAAAATATCCCTCCCAGTATTACGGGATTTTTCGCCTGGCAATTGGCAGTACTGGGTTACTCTCTTAGCGCTACCAAGTGCCTCTTTGCTTCTGGCCTGCAAAAGCTGCATCATTTCGGAAGTTGGCTATACTGCCGTCGAAACATAAAAATATTAACTTGAAATTGATTTTGTTGGCCCCATTGGACTCAACTAGTTTCTGTCCCCTGAGGATTCCTTGCGTCAAATGGACCCAACATGGTAGATTTCTTGTTAATTTTCTTGCTTAAGGTGCATGTACAGCCAGCCTCTGGAACGTGTTTTACTCTTGAAAACTAGACGGTCGGTAGAGACCAGTATACAGAATGTCCGTTTTACCGGGCACGGAGGACGGCAGCTTTATCGCCTAGAAGGCCTGTATCCACCGCGACATCCCGTGACGGTTTCGGTGCTCAGGACACGACAGACGATACGCCCTGTATGTGTCAGTTTAATGTCGCAGCTTCGTAATCAAGTTGTCGGAAGTAACGAAATTTTTCTCGCCTTTTGTTGTACGTGTGTTATAAAGTATGTGGCCACAGAACATGCTGCTGACTTTGTGGATTCGGTGCGGGGACACCTTCGCCTGCGAGACGCTACTGTGTGTTGTGTGATGCAGTTTCTGTGTGGCGTGCTGTACTCGATTTGAGATCCGTGTCACTGAAAGTCTGTTGCTTTCTATGCTACTTGCTTAAGTCAGTAGCAGACTGGCTTTTATTTTTTGCCTTACCTACCTTGTGCATTTTGTTCTTTTGCCTTATCGAGAATATCCTCTGGTCAGACTGGTTTCCTTATGAAAACCTTCAAATTCGCGTGGAAATTTCCACTGCCTTCAGCTATAACATTTAGGTAACATGGGTGGCGGGGAGGGGGGGGAGACGGGAGGGGAGAACTAAGTCACGTGTTCAGTATGTAGCTGACGTTAGCTGTTGTGACAAGCAGTATATGTCGCCGACCGAGCTGGATCCTCGCTGCGAGACGCAAATTCGGCGACTGATTTGCCTGACCTAACCTAACCTCACACCTTAAATTTTCGTAGGCGGAAAGACGATAATTCAGAGCACAGATAGCCCTCGTGCTGTCGGGGTCTGAACTGGATTACGTCAGCTAGCGTCGGTCGGTGTTGGAGACGGTGAAGTGAAGGCTCCATTCTCACTTAGCATCAGTAATGAATTGCTGTATAAATTTATGGTGTGGTGCACACTCATAACAATCACACGTGGCAGATAAAGTCACGTGTCTACTGCACACTGCGTATGACTGATTACGCTGTGTGATGACTATCGGAAGTTGCACCCAACAGCCGCTTTAACCCTTTGGCGCCTAATGTCAACTATAGTGGTCGTAACGCACCGTTAACCTCTAAAGTTGCATTTTATATATTTATTCAACAAATATAGGTACTGAAAATTTTAAACACGGTATATACTCTCCATTTTTTTCTCTTCAAAATGCAGTTTGTTTCATAATTCTAACATATTTGGTTCCTGTATTATTCACATTTTATATGCAGGGTGTGCTAAAGTTAAAATAATAATTCCGGCACCAAAAGGTTAAAGTTTTTAAAAGTTATATTCTTTACATAATTTTAACTAAATTTTAATAAACAACAATAACGAAATTATGGGGCTAAATAATGCAGCAGTGCTCTGATATATTAGAGGGCGGTAAATTTTATTTTTACTTTAGCCTGAGAATGGCCTCACTAAAAAAGATGGCGCATGTAGTCAGTACTGTAAGCCAGAAGGACTGGTGGCTACATTAATTGCGTTGGCAGAGTGATTGAGTGCATTTCGTTCTGTGTAGGAAGCGTAATGGGATGCCACGTACTAAAATCTCGCTTAGTTTCAGCGTCAGAACTCAGATGGCATTGTCGTACCGAAAAGTGAAAGGGGTCATATGTGGATTCCACTGACCAACACAAAGCCACATGTTTTTCTAAATTGGGGTTAATTTTGTGACTGGGCAAGTGTCACGAAGAACTGTGTTGCAACGCAAGATATGCAAATTATAGAATACGTAACCAATAAGGTAAATGGCAAGGTCAGACTAAAACTGGTCTGCATACCGACACGTGCGGTAAGTGGAATGATTCGAGCCTCCAGTCTATAACCAATCCGAGTGTTCGACCTTACCACATCCACCAATCAGAGACAAGGGTGTGTTAACGCGGAATAGAGGTTATTTCTTCTTTTTGCGAGTCGGTTCAGTGTATGTCATTGTTGTTTGAACATCCGTTGATTTCCTGCAACGTGTATTTGTGGTATCAGCAGCGGATCCTGGCCGTGGATTTAACCTTTGTTATGCAATACGAACATTCACTGAACACATAATGGAGATGCCTTGTATGTCCGGCGTGTAAGGATTTCTACACCCAAAGTTTTCGATTTGATTTAAGTTTGATCCTGTTTGTATAGTGGAACTCCTCATGTGCGGTTGAACGAGTGATCAAAACTCACGAGAATCTGCAGATTACAGAGAAACATTTTTAATATCCACGCTGTCGTGTTTGGGTTGTGACACCGCGTTGTCTGGTAGATGGGTACTAACTTTGAGGAGCATGTAGCCTCCATCTGCAGCACATCATTTTGGTCAGCAACACAGAACACCCACAAGACCACAGTATTAATCCCCAGGTGTTACATGGCAGACTTCTTGTGCCCTTATATTGTGGAATTTAGCGTCCTGCTATGGCGATTAGAGCTGGCACCTCAAGCATGGGAGGTTCCTAGTTCGATTGTAGTCCCTGAGGGTATTTGTCCTGAGACTTTTGTGGTTCACCGCTGGGATGGCGCTTTATAACAGGCTACGACCACATCCCTGCTGTGCAGTTCTCAGACACAATAACCTGTAAAGTTGTGGAGGTGTCTTGTTCGAATCTCAGACAGGCCAGAGGTGGTCCTTATAGTGTTTCTGTATTTTCGCAGGCTCTCCAGGCGGGGTGGTACCTTAAAATAAGCCACGGCCTCCTCGTACCAAATCCCCGCTATGTATAATCGTGCTGTAGTTCATGTAATAAGTACAATAAGAATCAGTATCTTGACAATAGTTGGTCAGAGTAACATCGTTAAGTAAGCATAAAATCGCGCGAACATGAAAACCTCTAAGTAACGAAAGGTCATTAAACAGCGCATAGTAAAATTAAGTCGACTTATTTCGAGTGATAAATTAAATCTACTTCTCTCGAATGTTTAAATCTACTTGTCTCGCATGATTAATTAAATCGCCATATTTCGAATGATAGATTAATTCGACTTTTCTGGAATGATAGATTAAATCGATTTATCTCGAATGTTGAATTAAACCGATTTATCTGGAATGAAAAACTCGCTTATCTGGAATGATAAATCTACTTATTTCGAGTGATAGATTAAAGCGCCTTTCTTGAATGAGAGATTAAATCGATTTATCTGGGATGAAAAACTCGCTTATCTCGAATAATAAATCGACTTATTTCGAATTATAGATTAAATGGACAAATCTCGAACTATAAATTAAATCGACTTGTCTCGAATGTTACATTTTTTCGCCACATCCATATTTATCACACATTTACTTGTGCTTCATATCATTGGCTGTTGCACTATATTGAGCCCTGACGTCTGTTGCGTGCGTGTTTGACTACACCAAACTGTACTGACGTTAGCCAATAAAATTCGTCCTGTAACTTCGTAGTCCTGTGGTTACAGAAGTCAATTTAGTTGTGAGCTGCTCTTAACACGTCACGGCAAATGAATCAGACGTAAGACAAGGTTCGGTATGGACAAAGAAATTGATTGCTGAGGTCGAATCAATTGATTGATTGATTTTAGAGAGGATGAAGAAGCCAAACAAAACCTGATCATTCTTTAGGAAAAGTACAGACACGCTTGGTTTTACGAACGTAGAAAATCGGTTTCTGGTGAATGTCCATCGTCTGGCGTTCCGATAATAGCGGTATGTCTTAATTTGGGTGCTGAGGTGAATGGGGAGGTGCATGCTGCATTTGGGAGTCTATCTCGGGCGTTGGAACCTAACAGCTGGCGGTGTACTTGCATTGAGTCGCGCACCGAAGAAGCTGGTTTCAAGCAGTTTCATGCAACGTGAAACTTCAGTTGCATGAATGCAGGGCTGTTAATTCCTTATATGAAAAGTGCGAAATGCAAACTCAAAATTACAAACAAGATGCTGTAGTTGCGGGAAACTTGCAGAACGCAGTTTTACTCTTTTCATGTCAGCACTCAGTCACAGCGCTCGTGCTCTTGCAACTACGGTTTTTTATGTTGCATGAAACTTACTTTAAACCAGTTTCTTCGGTGTGCGCGCCGACTTAAGCATAAATTTACCGTCCTCGTAGCTCGATCGGTATAGTGACTAGGCTAAGGCGTGGACGGTCCGAGGCGCGAATCCCGGCTGCCGTAAGAGATTTTTGTCTACCACAAATCGTAGGTACTGGCGCCGGTGTCCACCCAGCCCGCTATTCAGTAGGTACCGACAGCTTTCTCGCCGGGGGGCAAGGAAGTCTAGACGTGAAGCTGACCAAACACGGCATCCAGTGCCGAGTTCAGATCTCACTTCGTACAGCGTGTTTATGCCGATCCTAGACGGTCTACAGTGTCCTTCCGCGGCACGTCCTGTGTCCTCCTCACTACTAGTGGCATTATGGCGTGCTTACCTGCTGCATGTCGGGTTGTACTGTGCTGTTGGGTTCAGCCATTGACACCAGAGCCGGTGACGTGTAGGCAGAAGCGAATCCAACCACCATGGATCCTAGAGATACGGACAAAGCCGCCATAACCTGTAACAGACAGTAACGACACCACTGTATTGACACCAGACTTCCGGGTTCGGGCACTTTACGTGAAGGCCAATATACATTTTTGATCGTATCTCGCTCATTTCTTCTTAGAATGAGAAATGTTTCAGACAGAAGTTGTAGAAATAATCAAAACAAATTTTATGTACAATAACTTTTTTTCGAAAATCGTGCCTTTTTGCGATAATGTGTCAAAATATGGTACAGCCAGACGGGCTGCATATGACAGTATGGCGCATGAATATTGCATGCTGGATACCTAAGGCTACAAACACCCACTCAGTATATGTCAACACTTGTTACTTTTCCACTACAACAATGGTTGTACGAACGCGTCTCAATGTTGCGTCACACGTACATTGCCTTTCGTCTTGTAGTGTCAAATCGACCTGCGCCACATTTTTAAGTGATTAGTGTGTCTTGTGATTCGTTCGTGTGTTCTGATGACGAGATTCGAACATATTGTGAAAGTTTTCCTCGTTAATTACTTTATTTTGATTCTGTAGCTACACTGACTGTTATGTAGACCTATATAATTATATACGGCCACTGAAACACTTGTTCGGAAATGACATCAAGCCATGAACTTTCAGGTCATGAGCGCGCGTCAGCAGTCTGACATGTAGGATAAGACTGGGCAATATGTCATTTCCCAGCATATCAGTAGTTAACTCCAAGTAAAATCGCTGAATTATTTCGATAAAATATCACATTGATGCTCAAGTCTTAATCATTTTGTACTTTTTTCCCACTGAATCTAATTTAACGGAACACCATAATGTTAACACTCACAGTGCCTTATCTTGCCTGGCGAGATATGGCATTGTGTGTGTCTAACAGAATCGTCATTGGTCATGATCGTGAGCAAGTTCCAGCCATCTCTGATCTTTACAACCCATCTTTATGTATTATGTCATTACTCCATGGCTAAGTATTTTCGTTAAGTATATTAACAAGCGCTATGATGTGGAAAAGAAAATTGCGGCAGGGGTATTGTTGAGTAGGGATTACAGTGTCCTATTTTTCCGAAAAAAAAATCCTCTAGATGTCAGCACCGTTTGTTTCATACTGTTATTCTGTCAAGTTCATTGTGTTGGTATAACTATGTTATTCATGTAGCCATTTGACTGTTTGTTCACCTATTCATTTTTTAAACTTTAACACGCTTTGTACTAGTCTTCCTTATATCTGTATTAATGTTATCCTTTTCCTGTCGCTGTCTTTCAAGTACAAGAAGTGTGTGAAATGTGTTTCGTTTGTGAAACTGGTCTACAATTTTTTATTTGGAGGGTAGAGTTATGGGCTTGTGTAGTGAAAATTTTTGGTCCGATTTAATTGTCTTCTTTGTCAGTCATTTATAACACGCTCCATATGAAGTTAAAATGAGCCTTGATCGCGTTCCTCGACACGTCCTACAGAACATTGGCACTTGCAGTGCAGCCACGCCTAATTAAGGTGTACAGCTTTTATTTTAAAAAAAATCTTGGTGTGCATTTAATGGAGCACAGTGCGTAAGTAATGTGCTTCTGTCTTGCGGAAGATCTGGTGTTTTTTTTTCCGGGTGGTGACTGAAGAATATGACCGTGTGGCCCGATTCAAGCTAACGGACGTTTCTGAGTAACCACTGCCGTCACCTTCTGGGTATAAGATTGAGGCAGTATATTGCTTCGATGTGTCATCAAGCTGCTACCAGACCACACGGTGTCACATCTCGGAAAACAGTAATGTGCGTGTCTGGTTTGTTAACAGTTGCAGTTAGTGTCTGCTTCACTGCCTGTCCGTTGACTGTGTATAGACGTGGTTTTGTGATTCGAGCACGTCTGGTTCTGTGAAAATGAAAGTGAAGTTCAGCCTCACAGAGGCCTCTGGATAGCGTGGAATGACGTTGAGCCCGTACCTCTGTCTAGTGCCAGATTAAGAATATGTGGAGTTATATTTCAGCCCACCCACCAGCAGCCTAATTAATATAGACCGAATTGCTTTCTTTTTGTGTTTCTACTTATCCTTTCGCTTTGTTTGTCATTATAATAGTCTTATCTTGACGCTTCATAATTTTCTCATTTTGCGCCCTACTGTTATGGCACCTTGTGATCTGGTAGACTGGCACTAACTTTTCTGGTGAAAGTAGGCCTAGCGGCCCCATCTTCAGTATCGTTGGAGTTCGAGGCGGCATGTTTCTTTGTGCAGGTCGTATTGTAGGCTCTGACAGGGAAATGTCAAGCGGAGGGCTAGGAGCGAGTTACTTGCACAGCGATAGCGGTAGCGGATTGGTGGACGAGACAAAATAAATACCCTGCTCTTGACACCATGTGTACGGAGTAGGCCCGTCCGCCAGCTCCGCTAGGTCGTTCGGCGGCCAGAAACCAATAAATGACCTAGGAAGTTGGTACCCACCTACCAGATTACACGGTGACTTATAACGCTGTTGCTCATATACCAGACTACACGGTGACCTGTAACGCTGATGCCCATATACCAGACTACACGGTGACTTATAACGCTGGTGCCCATATACCAGACTACACGGTGGCCTATAACGCTGGTGCCCATATACCAGACTACACGGTGACCTATAACGCTGGTGCCCATATACCAGACTACACGGTGACCTATAACGCTGGTGCCCATATGCCAGACTACACGGTGGCCTATAACGCTGGTGCCCATATGCCAGACTGTATGGTGACCTGTAACATTGGTACCCATATACCAGACTACACGGTGACCTATAACGCTGGTGCCCACCTACCAGACTATACGGCGTCACCCAGCAGACCGCAGTAAAGGGATCTTGCATGAAAACATCGAATTTCGTATTTATATTACATGATTTCATAATTTCTGTGCGAGCTTGCGTTCTCCCGACCCACCATCAATTAAACCTGCACTTGTTTTGCGATTTGTTAGGTAGAATCGGCGGAATTTGTCGTTTCAGTCGTGCAATGAACGGCCGCCTATAGGAGGAGAACGCTGCAACTTCTCCTACACCTTCGCGTGCCGGTGAGTCTAATTGATCAGGCGCCTTCCTTCTGTCTTGGAAGTGTTCTTAATCAGAGCACTGAAGGCCTTGCCGCCTGATTTAACATTCAGCAATTCCGCACGTCTTCCTCTGGCATGTATGTGACCTCAGTGCGTTATTAGACCTCATGAACAGTGTCAGTGCTGTCAATGGAATACCTCGTCTTGAAACCAGACCTTCTCCGGGTTATCCTTGGTCTACGAACGGTACGTGTCCTGTTGTCTGTTGACACTTTAAGGTAACTAGGGCGCACAGTGACCAGACTAAGGGCTGCAGGAGCCGGAGTTTCAATCCCGGTAGCGGCTCTGGGGCCCACCAAGCCTCCAATTCAATGCACAAAGCAGTTATTTTCCGGGGGTTATGCGACAGGGACGTGAGGTCAACCACTCCCCATCTGTTGCCGAGATTACGAATGAGGGGAGCAATACCTCTTCCCCCCTCCATGCCGTCATGGAGTGGGAGAACTTTCCATGAACCTTTGCTGTAGTTTCTTAAAAAACAGACTGGCCCTTTCAGGGCAGTATAATACAGGGTGCATATAAATTATCGAAGGATTTTGCAAAACCAAATTTTCACAAATACTGAACAGAAATACATGATGTTACTACCATTTGAAAGAGGAATGTTTGTAGTTTCATAATGACCTTAAATGCATTCGGGGTGCGCCCCTCGTGTGACACGGCAGATGTCCAGGCGATACTCCCATTCCCGCCAAACCCTCTCAAATATGTCTTGTGTGACGTTCCCGATTGCGGTGTTGATGCGCTCTCGCAATTCTGGTAGTGTCTTTGGAAGTGGCGGGGCGTAAACATTGTCCTTGACGAAACCCCACAGAAGAAATCACACACTGTCAGGTCTGAAGGTATGCCGTAACGAAATCCTCCGATAATTTATACGCACCCTGTATACATATGAAGTGGTAGCTCGTACCGCACAGAGAGCATAGTTCATCTCTATTAGTTTAGACATTTCTTCTAACGCTGTGTAGTGAAATAATCGCTGTTTCTTGTGAGAAACGTAGGAAACATATGTCACAGCAGTTGGTACAAATAGTTACCACAGGACCTTAAACAATTAATTTGCCTTAAAAAAATAAAACAAAGTACTGTCTCTAATCGGTCCGGTATAGCTCAGTTCGTATAACGACTCGCTACGGGCTGGACGGTCCGAGGATCGAATTCCGGTGGCGAGCAAGATTTTCCCCACCCGTTCAGAACGGCCCTGGGGCCCACCCAGCCTCCTGTACAGTGTGTGTGCCGGCTCTCTTTCCGGTGGGTAAAGCAGCGTACCGTGGCGTTGTCCACCTCGAATCTAGCGCTGAGGTTAAAGAAACAGTTGAGCCATACCTCTGATCTCCCTGTCGGCCTTTATGGTCTGTTATGGGGCGAACTTTACCTTTGCTGTCTTTAATTAAAGTTAATGGAAAAGAGGGTCAGCGACTGCTCTGCATACCGCACATACTGCGGGTGTTCGTGGAGGTACCCAGCTTGTAGGTAGTAGTTCTTTGCAGTAATTAATTTGAAATGTGTATAATGAAAAACTGCGAACTTCGTGTGCATTTAAATAAACAGCTTGTATCTTAAGTTGTGTCATCCCCGTTGTGTTAGGTCAATAACACAAAGCTGTAGTGTATATATATATATATATATATATATATACACAGTCTTGAATACAACAATATTACAAATAGTAGCGATATATAACATACGACTACATGTTTCGGCCCTGTATATAGGCCATCATGATGATGGCCTACATACAGGGCCGAAACATGTAGTTGTAATATATAGCTACTAATTGTAATAGTGTTGTTTTCATGACTGTATGTATATATAGATATATACACACTACAGCTTTGTGTTGAGCAGCTTGTATATATCGCCTTTTTTAAAGGTTGTTATTACGTTTATCGCTAGGGGCTACACTCTGTGACATTTCTGGCATTAGTTTCTCTTCTCTTAACCAACTTCTTTCATGCAACGTAAGACGCCGGCGGTCCTGTATATCTGAGCCCTTAAATGATTCCATGCCTATTCCAGTGGCCGCGCGGTCTAAAGCGTGGATTCGCGGCCGTTCGCTTGCTGGGATTGCGGGTTCGAATCCTGCCAGTAGTATGGATATGTGTCTCTTGTGATTGTTTTGTGTTGTCAGAGGTCTCTTAAGACTGGCCGATCACTCACCCAAAGGAATGCTACCGGGTGTGGTGTGTCTGAGTGTGATCTAGAAACCTCAACAATGAGGTGGCTTAGACACAGCCATGAAATGAAAACAAATCCATGCAGCATCATTTCTGTTTGATTAATTTAGACACAACAGGAGCTGACAGTTGGCACTACCGAAGCTAGTCAAGGAACTGCCTGCGTTTTTGGAACCAAAATCTTCACTGCTGTTGCTCACAACTGCCAGACACTACACTGTACCTGAGCCATGTGTATCCCCGTTACACCTTCACACACACTGCTCTTTAATATCCCTCCTAATGTTATCGTATTTTACCCTTCGATCTCTGTTGGTTTATTATGTTTGAATTTTCCAATTAATGTGTTTCACAACTTTCTTATTCTTATCAAGCGTGCTACATGTCTGGTCCATCTCAGCGTTTTAAATTCAATAGCTGTTTTAATATCTGGCTTCGTATACAAATCGTGAATCTTCTTATATACGTATTTTTCTTAATTATCGTGTTACTTAGTCTCTCCGAGGTCAAAACAACCCCCCCCCTCCCCAGCACTTTGCTGTTAGTAACATCGGAGGTGATCCAAAATGTCGCATATTTTCGTAAAATACAACGTGTTGTAACAATGTCTGACGTGTTATGAAATCTCAGGGAGACGCATTGTGTCGGCTTGAAGGTAGGAATCGAATCTCTACGTATATATAGATTAACTAAAGAATGAGATAGGCGGGGCATGTAGCGCGTTTGGGGGAGAAGAGAGGGGTATACAGGGTTTTGGTGGGGAAGACTGAAGGAAAGAGACCACTTGGAAAACCCAGATTTAGATTGGAGGATAATATTAAGATGAATCTTCAGGAAGTGGGATGTGGGGGTATGGACTGGATCGAGCTGGTTCAGGATAGGGACAGGTGGCGGGCAGTTGTGAATGCGGTAATGACCCTTCGATTTCCATTAAATGTGGAGAATTTCTTGACTAGCCGACAACAGGTCAGCTTCTCAAGAAGGGCTGTGCTCCATGGAGTGGGTAAGTCTGTAGATTAACGACGAAGGGTTAACACATTGTTTATACTGGGCTCTGTGGACTGTGAATCGTGCCAGTGTGATGTTACGTTACATTTACGGTGATGTAATAATTGCGGTATTCTGGTACGAGACGCTGTATAGTCTGTAGAAACTGGAATTATCAGCTAATTGGAAAGGTCGCTACGTCTTCGCCAAACCACACGGCGTCACTACACCGTATGATCCGAGATCGTCAGGCTGTCTCGTTCTTACAGGAAAGGAAAATTAGTCATTTACATGCTCATGTAGAACTCATTGAAATTGTCTACAGTTTGACTCTTAAATTGTGGTACGCAAAACTGTAATCTTGTCCCCCGGTTAACAGTACTGTCGCATCACATACCTGCGTCCATGTGCATTTTGCTTTTGACTGTGTGCCTGACACGTTGATGTTTACATGGGTGTCTGCTCTCATAAGAATCTTCACCATCTTCACAGTTTATCGTTCCCGCACAATAATCAAACGATAAACAAAAATTTTCTTTTTTGTTTCCCTGTTAGTGAAACCGCCAGCAGGGCTCGTACAAACTGGCAGTGAAGTAACGCGGCGTTTCGGCGCTCGTGTTTACCACACTTCGCAAATCGTTCAGTTGACATACGCCGTATTATCCAGCGTTAGCAAATTACTATACCCTATAAATGTACTTCGCTTTCCTCAATGCCTGCCTGATGCTACGGAGTTCCGAAACCGTCCGGGCTAGATTGCTGCCCGCCGAAGAAGTGTGGCCAGTTACTTTAATCACGAACTTATGGTATTCGCGAAGTCGTATTCGCTCGCGCACTGTCGACTGTTCATTCACTCATTTTATATCGCTTATATAAGTCTCGTGAAGACGTCTGAGAAGGGGTGGCGTTGATATAAGTACCGTCTCTCCTCTCATTCTGTCCCCTCCACAAAAGTCGTACGATGTTGATGCGTGACACACGTACTTCTTGCAATTGCCCTTCTCTATGACATCTTGCGATTACGTTGACGTTAGACGTTGCTCGTTCTTTGTCCCTCCCTTCCTGAGCTACCGTCCTATCCAATTGCAAAGTGCAGTCTCTATTCCTGTAAGGTAAAGCAACCCTATGACACGCCTGGACAGTCCCATGCGACAAAGGGTAGGGTAGATAACGTGGATGGAGCGTTGAAGAAGACAGTGTGCGTATAAACGTAACACTGAGGCGCGTTCGCGTTACCATGGTTGCAGTGGAAAAGCGATATGTATTACATATTTTGAGTGAATGTTTTTGCAGCCTTAGTTATCCAGCATGCAATGCGCATGCAATATGGCCTGTCTGGTTCTATAATTTTTTTTGATCCCCATATTATCTCATAAACGGTACTTTGGGGGGGGGGGGAGTTGTTGGAAATAAAATGTGTGTTTTGATTTTCTGTGCAAATTTTGTCTGAAACTTTACTCATTCTGTAATGAATTGAGCGACGTAATATCATATATTAAATATGTCCTCTTGTGAAGTGGCCTTTATTCTTGTCAGATGTTAAGGGAACTTCAATTTCTGCCGACAAATTTGCGAAAAATGCTCAGATATCAAGTTGCATGAAAATCTGTCCATTGGAAGCCGAATTGTTCAATGCGGACAGACGGAAGGACAGACAGGCATGGCGAAGCTAATATTCGCTTTTCGCAGTTTTGCGAACGCGCCTAAAAAGAACATAATGCTTATGTATCATAAGCATTCTTTGTAAATGTCAGCCCAAACGTAAGACACCTGTGACTCGAAAGACCAGTTCATACCTTTTAAATCACAGTAGTAACTATATTTACTACCTACTGTGAAATTTAGAAACATCGCAGTTTGCCCACACAGTATGTTTGTTTTATGTAATTCTCGCCTTAAAGAGCGACCATTTCCCTAAAATAAATTTGATAGACTGATCTTTTGTAGTGGATGCATTATTTGTTCTCTGTGAGGTACGAACTGACTCCTATGTATAATTTAGATTAGGGCTGGCCTAATTCAACCCACAGGAGGGCTACATAATTCCCTAAGGACGCGCCTTAGGGCGACACGTGTGCATACGTTTATTGAAAAGTGGTGGAGAGGTTGAATTCTCCAGAACGCTGTTATTTGCAGACAATAATTTGCTGTGAATATACGGTTGGGTGACTAGGTAGCAGGCCTTACTAAACTCGATACGCACAAATAATGATTGGTTTACTGTGTGCTGTCGTATAAGTGATGAGTTAACGTATGTAAACGTTTTCTGAGCTGCTATTGTTGCCGTATTATGTTCAGTAAAACTATGTATTGTGTCTTTTAAACCGTGTTACTGGAAATGATTAGGTGACAGAGGGCCGCAAATACTTTCCTAGATGGCCGCATGTTGGCCAGCCCTGATTTAGATTAATTTCACTCTTCTGAGCGTTAAACACGTTTGATAAATTTTGGTTTTAACACAGTAGCCGTACCCACGCCCCGCACCCCTGTTATTTTACAAAGATTATAATAGCTTTTGAATTCCAGTTTGCGTTACTTGAGTGATCTCTGCTGGTGGAAGGAAACGAGAAGCGGGTCTGCCGTGGTTGCGGCACGGTCAGCGCACGGTTCAACACGCGGTGCTCCACTGCTTGTGTGTGTTCAAAACGTGACATGGGGCTTGCTGTCTTGCCAATTCCGACCTGTCTGCTTACAGCACGAGATTAGGAATCTTGGAATCATGTTACATTTCAAACTTATTTTACGTCCACATTCAAATTAATTACATTTGGAACCGCGCTGGATAACCAGCCTAATTACCGTCAGTCACCATTATCGTCGTCGTCATCATCATCATCATCGCGATGATCCTAAGTGTGTCCTACCATAGTGTCACTCTTCTCCACACCTCTGCTATACCCGACATTTTATGGACAACCATATCTGTCCATAGCGTGATTTCAGGCTTCCGCCGCGAATTATATATGAACTGCGCTCTTCTGGGTTTTGGATACTTGACCCCTGAAAGATGGGACCGATAGGTTGTCCCGAAACGTCGGTATGAAATTGTCGCCACGCGCTGCGCAATAAACTACTTGCAGAGAATTTTATCTCGAACCGTCATGTATAGGTACTGCAGCATTGGTCGATAAATTCGTCACCTGTAGCACTTTACGTTTTGCCATACCGAGAGGTAACCTGCATTACCAACCGTATATACAATGTATACGCAGTCCTTAACCCAGTTTCCATGTGACGGCCATTCTTGTGCACGGTAGGTCGCCTGCCATTGGCTACGTTCCTAATACGGAACGTGCGGTAAGCCTTTGATTCGCTTCGTGCATACAGCGAGTCGTAACTCAGGGAGGGGGGGGGATGCCTGTTTCGACATTCACAAGATGCTGGTCTCGCATCTGTGTTTTGTGACAGACCGCCATCTCTGACTTGTACTGTAGGTGATTTTTGGGGACCGCACCTTAAAATACTCCACGACCATTTTACTTGCAAGTCATCGCGGATTCATCATTCGTAACCTCCCTGTATTTCGACCCCTTATAACCTATTCAGTGGACAGTTTTGTTGCGGTACTTTCACATTAACCGTTTGAAGTAGTACCGCCAATTAAACATTCAACAATTCTACATTCTGTCCACACAGTGTGTTTAAGTGTTTTGTGTGGATCTGAGAACAGACAACAATATATTTCCCTATACAGCATTAACTGATTGGTTTTTTGTAACAGAGATTTAACCCTCTAAAGCCCATTGGTCACTATATGTACCGCCAATTTAACATTCAACAATTCCACGTTCTGTCCACACAGTGTATTTATGTGTTTTGTGTAGATCTGAGAACAAACAGCGATTATTGTCCTGTACAGCATTAACTTACTGGTTTGTGTAACAGAGATTTAACCCTTTAAAGTCCAGTGGTTACTATATGTACCACAAGTTTAACATTCAACAATTCTCCGTTCTTCCCACACAGTGTATTTATGTGTTTTGTGTGGATCTGAGAACAAACAGCGATTATATCCCTATACAGCGTTAACCGGCTGCTTTTTATAACCGAGGTGGAATGTGTTTACTGCGCGGTAAGGACTAGATCAATAAATAAGGTATAATCCAGGTTAATGTTAGTCTGTGCAGTGTTACAACAGGTGGTGCATATAGTAGCCACCCGCTTTAGAACATTAACAGTTTTAACGAAATTGGGCGAAGTCTACGAATTGTACGAAGTATTAATCACCTCATTAACGTGATTTTAGGTGTTCGCATTTGATGCGTAGGTCCCTGGCGCAAGCCGATAAGAGGGATGCTAGCCTAATGACATTGTCTTTATTTGTTTTAATTTCCGAGCTATGGAGTGTCAAGAGAATCGATAATCCGTTGACGTCATGAAATTCAACTGAAGGCGACACTTATGTGCAAGAATCTACATTCTGTTTGGATCTTCATGAGTTTAACGATTTTTTTAGTGCATGACTGTCCCAAGGTGCAAATTGACGTTCGTGGGGATTGTGTTGCGAAAATTAGGAGCGTTTTGTGTAGAATATTACTGAGCTAAGCTCGCTGGTCGCGTACTCAAATTGGGGTGTAGAAGATCAGTTAACCCCCCCCCCCCAGGAATCTCAGTGCAGCAGTGCGTGGGCCTGTCCCCTGCCTTTACAGTATGGGCATCAGTATGATGCACGCTTGGTACGAAGGCAATGTCACTAAAGATGAGACCTTCATGCTTACACTGAACTCTCTGCCGTCTGTCGTGACAGAGGCATTTCGTGGTGTTCGTCAGTCCCTCCACACAAATGCCAAGACAGTATCTCAAACTATGTCATCGCCGTCTCCTTCCACGTCCCTTCCTATTCATTATCCATTAATCAACGCTAAGTAGGCAGAGTTCCTGACAGCGTAGTTAAACCAGCTAAATTGTCGTCGTTAAAGGAGCTAAAGCCTATGTAACTTGTCATCGTTGAATGTGCCGTATCCTGTATAACTTGTCATCGTTACACACGCCATATCCTATGTAAACTGTCATCGTTAAAGAAGCCAAAGCGTATGTAAATTTTCTTCGTTACACACGCCATATCCTGTGTAACCTGTCGTCGTTAAAGAAGCAAAAGCGCATGTAAATTTTCATCGTTACACATGCCACATCCTATGTAAACTATCATCGTTAAAGAAGCAAAAGCATATGTAAATTTTCGTCGTTACACTCGCCATATCGTATGTAAACTGTCATCATTAAAGAAGCAAAAGCGTATGTAAATTTTCGTCATTACACTCGCCATATCCTATGTAAACTGTCATCGTTAAAGAAGCAAAATCCTATGTAAATTTTCGTCGTTACACTCGCCATATCCTATGTAAACTGTCGTCGTTAAAGAGGCCAAAGCGTATATAAATTTTCGTCGTTACACTCGCCATATCCT
>Ga0123354_10003090_pt1 | contig 22740 bp, 9 predicted proteins | sample TergutLab28metaG_2_FD_97872 | JGI IMG/M metagenome (GOLD analysis project Ga0123354, IMG submission 97872) | Labiotermes labralis P4 segment gut microbial communities from Petit-Saut dam, French Guiana - Lab288 P4 | ecosystem: Host-associated > Arthropoda: Insects > Digestive system > Gut ... | reverse complement strand
CAACATGTTTCGGACATTAATATATCCATCATCAGGAGCTTGCGACTATTCTGTTGAATTATCACATTGGTCGTATTGTTCTTGGTTCGATGTGTGTTGGAGATTCGGTGTGGTTGGGTTGGAATTGTATCCGTTTTGCAGGCTGAAGCACAACTTGTGCTTCAGCCTGCAACACGGATACCACTCCAACCCAACCGCACCTAATCTCCAACACGCATCGAACCAAGAACAACACGACCAATTTGGTAATTCAACAGAATAGTCACAAGCTCCTGATGATGGATATATTAATTTCCGAAACATGTTGAGCACATAAGAGGTGAAATAAAATAGCAACTGACATCAAGTTCGTCTTTTATTCTTCGAAGAGTCAAATGTATTTGGACTGGATTGATGTTTATGTTATGCAAGTTAAATATTACTCTCTTACTGTATTTAATGTAGCGTCAATGAAACTACTAGCGTATATGGGCTGAGCTGGTTAATTATAGTGATCGCATGATACACAGTTACAGCGCTAAGTACAAAACAGACATACCGTACATACAAGCACTCAATGGAACATTTCCTTTAACAGATATCACCAGCCTATCGTTCAGATTGGTTACTATCAGTACTACTTTCACTTTTACAGATATAACACTGATTTGTACAAATATGCACCAAAGGTTTACATAAATGTTTGAATTTCCTAAATGTTTGCTGGATTTACGGAGGCGTTCCTAAAGAATGGAGGACAGCCATTGTTATACCAATACACAAAAAAGGAGGCAGAAATAACCCAGATAACTATAGAGGTATTAATTTATTAAATACTGGATATAAAATCTATTCAAAAATTATTGGAAAGAGAGTAACAGCAATTGCAGAAGTCCTACTATTAGAAGAGCAGAACGGATTTAGGAAAGGCAGATCCTGTATGGACTGCATATTTTCAGCTTCACAAATAATTTAAAAACAGAGAATTTAACATCCCAACATATATTACATTCATTGATTTTAAAAAAGCGTTTGACTCTGTGGACAGAGACAAATTACGAACTATCACGTTAAATAAAGGAATTCAAACTCGTCTAATTACAATAATTCAGAAGATATATATGGAAAACATTATAAGAGTTAATGCAGGTAATGGAATATCTGAAGATTCTAGAGTTATTATTCAAGGGGTGAGACAAGGATGCCCACTATCACCTGTTTTGCTCAATTTATATTTGGACGAAGTTATTAGGATTTGGTTACTGAAATTAAAAACTAGTAAATATTTTAAAGAGTTAATTTTCAAAACACTTTTATTTGCAGATGACCAGTTTATTATTTCTGACAGAGAAGACAACTTACAAAAGGCAATCTATTTATTATATAACATATCTAAAGAATATAATTTGGAAATTGCTACAAAAAAGACGAAAGTATTTGGTTTCGTTGGAACGGATCACCTAAGAACAAAATTAATTATACATGATGAAACACTAGAACAAGTTAGCCAATTTACTTATCTAGGTTGCAGTATATCTGACCAATTTTCTAATGATGTAGAATTTAAATTGGTAAAATTTTTAGAATTAATAGGTACTATTAAGAAAACTATTTTTAAGAAAGTGAGAACGGAAACTATTTTGAAAATATAAAACACACTAGTTTTACCTACATTTTATATGGGTCAGAAAATTGGACTCTAACAGCCTTACAAAGACGAAGAATTGAAGCGGCAGAAATGAAGTTACTGAGACCTCTGGCAGGCCACACCTTTTATGACCACAAAACAAATGACTACATACGCCGCGAACTACGGATTACAGGCATACTAGACAAGATAGATGAATACGGACGGAACTGGCTTTCACACTTGCAAAGAATGCCACAAAACCGAATCCCTTTCCTCAAAATTATGGTCAACTTTTCGACAAAGTAGGACGCCTTATTCACAAATACTGCTGTCAAATTAAAGGCCCAGTGTTAATTTACATCAGCTTAAAAACATAAGAAAATGTGGTCGTGAAGGGGAACACAGGAATTGAAACTGTCCCTCCCGGAAGCAATACAGAACCATGAAAATGTCAGAATCTTAGATACTACTTTAAGGATTCTTCTTAGTACGGTTCTACAACTCTTAGTGCAGAGTTTTGGCCTTCCCAACCACTTCCTTCCATCTTCCTCTCTCCTGGACAAGGGTCTTCCAATTTGGCACTTTTAACCTCTGTATATCTTTTTTAACATCATTCTTCAAGCGTATGTTTGGTCTCCCCATTGGCCTCTTTGAAATGAGTTTCCAGGCGTGTGTTGCTTCGACAATTCTTGTATCTTGCATTCTTTCAATATGACCATACCATCATAGCCTTTGCGCTCTGGCGAAGTACGTTAAAGTTTAGATCAGTTTAATTCCGCAATATGAATCAGGAAAGAAAATTCTTCAACGGTAGGCATGATTTCAAATGCAAAATCACTTTCAGACTTATGACACTTGTGTTAGAACTGAAGAACGGGAACGTTAGGCGGCGGCACCTAGAAGAACGAATATATGTGACTGCTGGACGTGCGGAAGTTGTGTGTTGGCGGCGAGGTGTTGGACAGACCGAACAGTTTATTGTGGTGCTGCAGCACTGAGGTCTTTTTGTTGCTGTATAATGTACGCCGGTCTGCTTCGATTGTAATCGTGTTTAATGGAACAGATCACTGATATTTTGACGTTTTGCCTACCGTGCTGCATCTCAGTATATTTATCTCAGTAATTAACCAACATGATGCACAAAACTTTTGTTTTACAATAAGTTTATTTTATGCCTCTACATGTTTCGAGCACACGTGTTCATCATCAGGAGGTTAAAATTGCATTACACAGCCTCTGGTATCATCACACCTCGTAAACATGTCTGCACCTATGCACGAGACGGCCATCTATAGGTGTGATTGTACCAGAGGCTGTGTAATACAATTTTAAACTCCTGATGATGAGCAAATGTGCTCGAAACATGTAGAGGCATGAAATAAACTTATTGCAAAACAAAACTTTTGTGCATCAAGTTGGTTAATTATTGAGATAAATTCACTGATAGTTGCGTACTTTGGCCGATAATGCATACATCTTAGTTTATGGTTAAACACAAAGACAGTTTTCATTTCTCTGTAAATTCGTTACTTGGGTACTTAGAATTAAAGAGGTCGGCCACCTAAAAAGATCCAAGACCTTACTCTCTAGTCAGTCTATAAACCAAGTAACAAAATTAAATACATCTTAACAAGACACCAACTACTTAACTATAAAATGACATAATATACCATCCAACTAAACGAGTTATTAACAAATGTACAAGGGAACAAAGTAATTTTCAATTTAACGAAGCTACCGAGCAACAAAGTAAAACACGTTTTAGTTACCCCGTAAATTATCCAACAAATCAAAGACACAAGTACTAGCTAACTGCCTAATAACTTACTTGCCAAGTTATATAGTATCCATACATTTATATTAATTAATAATTATATAATAATATGACTGGTTTACTAACCAACAAATTAACTAACTAGTAATATTTCGAAAAGAGAAAATTCAGCTACATAGCCACAGATTAACAATATGCTTAACAACTTAGGTAAGTAACCAACTCAATAACAAGGTACGTAATGGAACTACTTTGGAAAGATGCGTTGAGGTTAGCAAGTAGGTATGAAGTCAATAATACTACTATTGTTTAATTAGATGTTATATTCTAGTAGTGGCCATCATCAGGTCTTTGTCATTCGACACACTTGAGATTATCTATATAATTATAATTATTTATATAATTATATAAATAATCTTAAGTGTGTCGAATGACAAAGACCTGATGATAGCCACTACCGGCCGAAACATGTAGTCTTTTGAGCTAGAATATAATATCTAATTAAACAATAGTTGTGTTATTGACTTCATACTTACTTGCTAGTTTATACTACACAACGGGAATGGCACAAGTCAGATTTATGCGTTGAGGTTTTATACTGGAACAGGTTGTTATTGCAAAGAGCTGCATTTCATGATTAATAGTTAGAGTCTCTTTTAAATTTAGTTATACGGCCTAAGCGGGGAGTAAAATCCTCTCTGAATCCTCCCTAAGTTAGATCCGCAACACATTCTTCTGAACTGACAGCAGTGGTCGGCGGGAGACATAACCCGCGCCTCATAATTTTCAAGAGTGCTCAATGGAAATGCGTATAATATATGCCAACCCAAATTTAGTTTTCTTTCTTTATAGCAGATCAGCACACACATATAACATACACTGGACCTGGAGATATGAATCTTGTGTTCCTGTAAAAGTATGTCTTGCGCAGGGCATCAGCGAGTTAGTCCCTTAAATTCATGTCTGTCGGAAAACGTTCTTTGGGGGAATAAGGAAGGCTGCAATCTCGTTGATGAAATTTGGATTCAGATGGTTAGTTACTATCAAGTTCAGCTTAGAGAGGAGTTAAATATTTGTTGGAATTCTGAAATAATCGAGCGGGGAGATCTCAGTCACAGCGGGAGTGAGGGGTTGGCTTTCGGTATGACCAGCTAGTTTCTCTTCGACATGACATCTAGAATATATTTTTGATAGTGGGGGACGGGGAATGAAAGTCCGAGAGGTCAAGCCAAGTAGTCATCTCAATGAAGTACGGCACTCAGCAAAGCGAAGAGCTCAACTTCTCTAGCTTTTCGTGGTGTCGTCGTAAACACCAGACCAGTCACGCAGTATTTATGAAATTACAATTCTATTATCACTTATGAAATAAAGTGAAATGCCAACTTGATGAAACTAGGTAATTTTATTGATGTATTCTTAGCTCGACATGTTTCGGGTACATACGCCCATCATAAGGAGCATTAGATGTTGATTTGCAGCATATGGTTTTCTGTACCGAGTTTTTGGATGGGTGGTGGTCTTGAGAGCCGCTGCGTGGGTCGTGTGTACGGTGAGGATGGTGCAGTGCACGGCACCATTCGTACCGTACACACGACCTACGCAGTGGCTCTCAAGACCACCAACCATCCAAAAACTCGGTACAGAAAACCATATGCTGCAACTCAACATCTAATGCTCCTGATGATGGACGTATGTACCCGAAACATGTCGAGCTAAGAATACATCAATAAAATTACCTAGTTGCATCAAGTTGGCAGTTCACTTTATTTCACGAGGAAGATGCACGGTCAAACAACACACAAGTTTCTATTATCACTTAATTTATAATTTAATCATGAAAATGATTTTTCCTACAGTGGGTAATGGCGAATCTATTTATTCTACTTGTACCCTTTCTTTCTATTTACTTAAACAAATTAAGAATAAGGTATAATTGATTAGTCTCTTGCCTAAAGTTTTGTGACAGTTACTTCTCTGTTAAACCGATACTAATATGGACAACAAAATGGCATCCATTGTCTGGGATATGCTGAAATGCAAGATGTTTCGGGGATTGTCACTAATCCTGTCTCCACCGAAAATTGTTTCTTTTTATTATCAGACGTTCAATTCTTGTCGCAAGGGTCGTGTTTTAACCCGAGAAATGTTTAATATTAGGTTAGTGGACCAGGCTAATCCTTAGAAAATTGGTGGAACCGTGTGCGGGAACTTTACGCTAATAATTGTATTTTCTGAATAATGTCCGTCTTTCTTAACTTGCTTTCTTGTGAAGACCCTAAAACTTAACCCGGAATGTCACGGTGGTAGACCCCACTCAATTAGAAAAGTTTTATATATGTTCAGTTCATCTCACATAACGGACAATAACCCACATAATGCGCGTACATAAATTTAAATTGTCTTCAATAATAATTTAAAGTACTTAATGATTTTTTTAGGCCAACAGCTAAGATATTAGAATAATCGGGAAAGGTTCCGAAAGACTGTGTGATGAAAGGACAGACATGTGAAGCGACAGTGCTCTGGAACGTATCACAGTCCTTTACCAAATTTGCCAAACGAAACAAAAACGTAATAAAGACAAACTTAACTCTATCTGTGAGAATGGATAAGCTCATCAGTTGGCAGGCCAATGAAGGAACGTTGTTTGCTGATCGCTATTTACTGTTTAGTGTCGAGGGTATTATACAACAATGAAATCGATATTTGAACCGCTGGACGTAGATTGCATTCAAATAGAAGCGGAAACGGCTCTAGGTTTGAGCGAACAGGGCTATCGTCCAGGGCCCCTGGATGAAGAATGTCCCGAAGAATATGGTATTTGGCGAAAAGTGGTCAATATATCCTTTCTTATTTTAGACCAAGCAAAATGTACTTTATTCAGCTGCTAAACAAGTAAAGTTTCAAAGTGCGCCTATTAGCTTCGTCGCCATCCGTCTTTTTGCATAAGATAAGAAATGTTACGCTTTATGGATTTTCATAAGATATCCATTTTGGAAATTTTACGTTTATCTGAGTAGCGTTTTAAAATTTTTATAAAAATTGATACATATAAAGTTATACTTTATTGTCCTAAGTGTTCCTTTTCCTTTTACAGTATTCCCTTATCTCCAACAGATTTGCAGAAAATTCCCTACATACGTACACCGTTGGAAACAAACTAAAATTCTACATGGTACTACTGGAGAAACTGCGAAAAGCGAAGGTAAAATAAATTGTCTGTATGCAAGCGATTAAGTGGGAACGGCAGTGTATATCTACAACTCACTCATTACAACCCCCGGCACTATAAGGAAGTGAAAGGTAAACTTCATTATCCGGTTTTACATCGGGGAAAAGAAAACTTTCCACTCATTGAGTAGGAGAATGAGCGTGTCCCAGAGAAGTTCTTAGAATTATGGGTACCAAAATATAAATATCCGCTTGAAATTACATCAAAGAAGAGTTTAAACTAAATACTTCTTTAGTTTTAAATTAATATTGCATTTCGTAGCCCAATAACGGTGAAGCAAAAAACAAACACAGCAGCAATTAGTGTAACAGTACAGCATTAAATCTTCAAGGCCGTGTGCAACTCCATTCAATAAGACTAGCCATGTACATGTAAGATAATATTGAGGTGCGTTCTTGCAACTGTTGTTGGAGAGGAAAAGCAATAAATATTACATATTCTGAGTGTGGCCGTAGCGTTAGTTATCCAGCATGCAATGCGCATGCACCATATTGTCATGTGGCCTGGCCGGCTCTACGGTATTTTTTCACATTATCTAATAAAGGGCACAATTTTTGAAAAAAAAAATGTGTGTTTTGATATTCTCTAAACCTTTTGTCTGAAACGTTTTTCTTTTTAAGAGAAATGTTCAAAAACGTATATTGGTCTGCATGTAAAGTACCCGTTATTCTTGTCACATTTTAATGAACCTTGAACTATATCAACAGAGTACGTGAAAACCCGTCAAATGGGACCCGAGCTGACCCATACTGACAGGCAGAGAGACAGACGTGAGAAAGCTAATAGCTGCTATTCGCAATTAAGCGAACGGCCCTAAAAATTTCATATTCACCTAACGGAGTGGATTTTTACGAGTTCTCTGGATCTCAAAACAAGCAGTGATTTTCCTAAAACAGCCACACGTCCGTCATATGGAGGGCTACAATAATATTCAGGCCTCAGCCCCGGAATATGTCATCATCTCTCCTGGTTCAAAATGTTTTATTACCTTTTCCACTATTGACTCTTTTCACTTAAATATGCCGTTTATAATTTTCACTTTTAGTTTGTACACGGTATTTTCAACTTCACATAGTTAATCCGTCAATATCATCATTTAAATAAGACTACTTTCGTCAAACTTCCTGTTCGGGTGTAGACTTGAAATTAGAGCCAAGATTCACAGGCAGTGTATTTAAAATCTAATATTAATTTATAAGCAAGTCATCCCTGTTGTGTTCTGATCCAATAATTAAATAATGAAATAACATATATTCTAATAAAAATTTATTAATTTTATTTTTAAGAATTTACAGCGACATATTTGGGCTCTTAGAAGACATCTTCAGGCTGAACATAAAAGAGTGTGTATACGTTTATATATATATATATATATATGAATGCATAAGCTCCTTTTATTTTCTCTATGTCATACTTTATAAAATTTTAAAGAATTGTGTATACATATATTTTATCACATTTTTATATTTTAATAACATCCTACTAACAACCTTATTAATTAACCAACTTAATGCACAAATTCTTGTTTTATAATAAGTTTATTATATGAATCTACATGTTTCGAGCACTATGCGCTCATCATTAGGAGGTCAAAATTGTGTTATACCGCATCTAGTATCATCACACCGTGCACGGGACGGCCACCTACAGGTGTGATGATACCAGATGCTGTATAATACAATTTTGACCTCTGATGATGAGCACATAGCGCTCGAAACATGTAGAGGCGTATAGTAAACTTATTATAAAACAAGAATTTGTGCATTAAGTTGGTTAATTACTAAGATTATACTGAGATGCACGGTCAGCAAAACATAAAAAAATCTTACTGACAGTTTAATAACTTAATGTAAACGAGATATCGTCCATTTTAAGATACTGTAATATATACACGACCTTCTATGTCCAGCCTGAAGATGGCTTCTAAGAGCCGGAATATATCGCTATAATTCTTATAAAGAAAATTAATAAAGTTGTGTCAGACTACACTTTTTTATTTTTATTTAATTTTTTAAAATCTATTATTCATTGCAGCGTGTTTTATCGTAGCCTATACAAATAAAAAACTATGATGACGTTGGATGGTAACAAAGACTGAGCGGCCATCTTGATATATTTGTTTATTCTGCATATTTTTAACCTCTCTAAATGATCTTTATTGTTGCACCGTGCACTTCTTTGAGTCACTTTAATTATACCAACCAATGCACTTATATAAAATTTCACATTAAAATACCTAAAATCGCTCCAAAATATTTCGATCATAAGATCATCATCAGGGAGCCATGTTGTTCCTTGCCAAAGTCGCATATTAAAACTTTCACTAATTAATTTCCTTACAGTGACAGGGTACTGTGGCAGCATGTTTGTAATATAAATGATACAGGTTAATTATATTGTCAAAATAATAATATGATTTTCAAAATAATTTACCTGAATTTTGTATAGAAATAATTAAGCTATCTGGATTGAATTACACAATACGGTATTATTTGTATAACAAATGCAGTTAAATTATTTTGACAAACATAATATTATTTTGACAATATACTTAACATGTATAATTTATATTACAGACATGCTACCACAGTACACTGTCACTGTAAAAAAATTAATTAGTGAATGTTTTAAATATGCGACTTTAGCAAGGAACGACGTGGCTCCCTGATGATGATCTTATGACCGAAACAAGTTGGAGTGATTTTATGTATTTTAATGTGAAATTTTATATGAATGCATTGGTTGGCATAATTAAAGTGACTCTCTAAATGAATTCCTGGAAACCTGAGTTTCAACCCAAAATGGGGTACAAAATACAAAAGGGCACTGACCGAAGAAACGTGTATTCATTCTTTATCCAACACCCAAGCACGAAGCTCTGCCACAATATGTTTACTTTCCCACTGGAGTGTCTGACGATAAATTATATTGCCATGCTCTAACGTATTGCGTGTTTTTCGCCAGAATAACAACAGAAGGCTGTTCTTGCTTATTTCAGAACCTGAAGAATCAGATCATGACTACCAACCTGTGGGTGGAACAGGTAAGTTGATGAATATAAAAGTTTATCCCTTGAAGTTTACTGATTTCGCGGAAACGCGGCTACTTACGAAAATTCACAAAATTTGGAAACATTTACAGTTATTTTCTCTTTGAGCAGGGTTGTTTGTGATAATGGTATGAGTGGTGTCGTTTATTTAATCATAAACTATTCAGAGGATAAATATTTAATTTACTGACATTTTAACGAATGCGTTAGTTTGGTAATTTGTTTGGGGAGTAGGATATTTGCATGTGCCATATACGAGCCTGGGGATCTTTCATGATATCCGCTTTTTTTGTCGGCCGGGCAAAGTGGTCATGATCTAACTTGCGGTCTGGAGGGTAAAAAAACTCCGATAAATTTCGGTCAGAATGGGCGAGCTCCAAAATATGATTTTTAAATCCAGGTTATCCACAACACGAAGAAGGAGTGCTGAATAAACGGAAGTCATATTGGAATATTTTGCACTCTTTTGATGGAATACTTAATTATTTCAGAAAAATGTTTAGTACTTCAAGGAAACATACGATTTGTATACGAACTGTGAAATTATTATCTTAAAAGAGTCACTTTTTGCCTTTCCTCAGGCTCTTCGGGAAAATCTTCGATCAGGTAAATCAGTCCCATTACAGGCCCGAGGTGGCCAGAGGGTTCCAGCAAGTTAAGGTTCCAAGATTTCGTGACAATGGCCCAGGATGATGGTAAGGTTGTCAGCCTTACGCACCGGCCGCTTTTACTCCCAGAAAATGCTCCTGGTACTTATTTATGTTAGAGGCTGAGTCGACCCCAGGGCCATGGTGCTTTCGGAAGGAATATGTCAATGACAAATTCCAATGACACCATCTGGAATCGAACCAGCCACACTCCGATTTGTAGCACAGCACCTTAACCACTGTGCTACCGCGGTCCCCGAAAGCTTAGAGAGTGTTTTGAAATAAATAACGGCTCCCTCCCTCAAAAGACATCCACAAACCTTTGTTATATCCATGATTGTTTTCACTTCTAAATCGATAATTACATAAACTCTGATTTAGCTTCAAATTCTCTTTAAAACCCAAGACTCACTCTATAGTAGAGAAATCATAACTGCCATGACTAAGTTTTGAAAGGAAGCAACATCACGATCCGGTATGAATAATTAAAATAAATGAATCAACTTCAATTAAAATTTGCCTACATTTTATTTTGATTATCCATTTATTTTTAAATTTACACATATTTCTATTTAATATTTTCCTAAATACTTTCCCCTTGTACACAAATTTATAGTTTTACGAAAAACAGTTTTGTGTTGTATCATACTTTCATGCACGTGTGTGGGTTTTACTCCCGTCATAACTTATGAAATACTGATAATTTTTTATAAAACGTTGAATTAATAACATTTTACTAGCGATTATCCACCTCAGTAAGTTTTAATTTTCCGTAAACAGTTATATCAATATGAGATCCATTTTAACTTACGATGTTGGGCCTTAATAGAGGATAATACAAATATGCCCCTTTTCAATTTATCCATTACAATTCCTGTTCCTACTTAAATTATTATCGGTTTGAACGCGGCTGCCTGTCGCAAGAAGTCGGCCTCAAACAACTTCAAATGTGATCAGACATACGCCAGTCAAGTTGTTCTTGCTCGTAAGCAGCACTACATACAGGTGTGAGGCGGACGTCATGATAAAGATTAATTTACTTTAACCCCGACAGAATCACACAATGACAGCGGAAATTACGGGTTACCATGCTGGTTTCAAAGACACATGTACCCACGACTGTTGTGCACGTAATGACACAGATAAAATTGTGTTTCAACACGAACAATTGAAACTTGTCCAGCCAGTCTTTTAGAGAATGCGTACACATTAATGATGGTTTATCGGGGCATAGTAGGTAACATGGCCTGCCAAATGTTGGAAGAAAGAATAACAATTCATTAAAGTAACTGACAGGTTTTGGTAGACTCTGACGGCTAGCTTTCCGCTGCAGTGTGGCAGTCTACCATCAAATAAGGCATCCTGTGTATATCCATATCTATGTATCTGCAGCAGAGATAGGATCATCAGCGGAACGTTAATGATGCTAATTACGAAGAACTTAATGACAGAGATGGGCTGTGGAAGAAGAAATATTTGAGATTTGTTGTTTGTTTCTCATTATTCCCTTGTTTGGCTCCAAATGTGCAGTAACTGAAGTTGCTATATGCTCCAGGTTGCCATTTTTTCTGCTATTACGTTAGTTTCAGCGTATTTTGGCTTCAACGTCGTACAAGATTTTTACAAACAGAATCATATTTGTATTGTTAAGAAATGTGGAAGACAAAATATTACTGTAAATTTTTGAAAACAAGTGTTTAGGAGAAAGATTTAACCCTTACCATGCTAACGTGGAGAATATGGTGAGCTCATAATAATGCCGGCAAATGACAGATGGGATTTAATTCGGCGTTTAAAGGGTTAACTTAAGATGTAAAAAATAAACGGAAAATTGAGGGTGGAGAACAGGAGGCTTCACGATTTTATGCTTAACAGAATATTATGGTCATCAAATAAAGGCTCTGGAAATGGGTCAGGTACATGGCAAAAACCTGGAGATCAGAAACTATATATATATTTTTTAAATTTCGCTCAAATTGGAAGGATAGTATTATATCTTAAATAGAAAGTTGGTAAGGCGGTATGAGAATAGAATTTTCCAGAATATGATCAAGTTTTCTTAGAAGTGTAACTTTTGTTCCGGAAAAGTGGGTAATTTCTTGACCAGCTCAGACGCAACCTACATCTCAAAGAACTCTACGTCAGGTTACAGAGAGTTATATTTTATGGTTTAAGTTTAATTTTCAGAGACGTAACGTATTTCATCTCACTAATAGAGAAAAGAGACATGCCCCTATCAGGCTAGCGACTGGCGAAAACCATAGAAGACATCCGGCACAGTTCCAAGTTTCATATGAAGATAATACTGGTGCTAATGTTGATATTAGATAAATTGGTCTTGGAGGGCATCAAAATAAACTGAATTGGATGTAGATAACGTCGAATTATGTTTACTCATTTTTTAATGAAAGCTATTCTAAATTATGAAACGGGGAATAACCTAAATTGGGGGGGGGGCTTAAAAACTACCGATCAAAGAAAATTACACACGCTAGGAATTTTAATATTTTTCACAATATTGCCAAAGCAACGTATTATCAGCAAAAATGTTTTAAATTATAGCCAAAGTAATTTGCTTTTTATGTGCCTCATGTAGCAGAGCTTCTTTCCTGCACTCGAAAAGTGCCATGCTCGAATTTCGGCTTATATTAAATATTCCTAATGAAATTTTCCGGATATTTAAGCAGTCTTTAGAGGTAAATGATGGGAAATTACAATAAATTAATCCAAAACACCTCGCTACCACACTTCTAATTGCTCGAAATTTTCGAGCTGTCTATCATTAGTTAGCCACAGTTTCGTTAATTCAGTTACATTTAAATGACAACAGTTTCTCGTGTAGCGATGCTAGCCACAATAAACTAATTAGACTAGTCATTACAACCACAAAAAATATATTTCTGGTTCATAAACGAATCCCATAATTCCAATTGGCAAATTCAAATCGGGGCCAACATGTACCTGAGTCTGGAAAATTCTCCATTCAAAATTACAGTTAAAATATTAAACTGTGTAAAAAGCCAGCGGAATTACTAAAAGCAGGAGTTAGATAAACTTACTTACTTACTTATTTACTTACTTACTTACTTACTCCATGACGCAGAGTCCTTCTTGAGAAGCTAACTGGTTTGCAGCTAGTCAAGAAATTCCCCGCATTTCATGGAACTCGAAGGTTTATTACCGCACTCACAAGCGTCCGCCAACTGTCTCTATCCTAGGCAAGCCCAATCCAATCCATATACCCACATCCCACCTCCTGGAGATCCATCGTAATATTATCCACCCATCTACTCCTAGATCTCCCCAGTGGTCTCCTTCCTTCCGGTTTCCCCCAGCAAGACCCTATACACCCCCTCTCCTCACCCATACGCGCCACATGCCCGGCCCATCTCGTTCTTCTCGATTTTATTACCCGCACAATATTGGGTGAGGAGAGGAGTTAGATAAACTACCGATCAGATATGCTGAATTAGGATGAGGATGAAATGGAGTGCAACAGAAATGTGACAATGTGTCATTCGAACGTCTTAGTGGACTATGGTTCGTTTAGGCAAGACCTGCTGCGTAAAATTGACATTGGAATTTTTGTGCTCTAAAAAGTAACTGGAATGATATAAACCTACACTAAATTATGTGCAGATAATTTTTCCGGTACATTTTTTTAAATGACACATGACGCTGATATTTCAGCACCATTGTTATCCGTCTGCATTTCAGAATATAACGTTAGCAAGGTCCAAGTACAGCAAGAGGGATTAAATCTTAATAGTAAAGGAAAAGTTTTTGGCCCACGCTAATGGCGTTAAATTTTGGGGCAAAAACATGACATTCATAAAGCAGAAAAGAGAAATTTTATTAGACGAGTTAGTATGGAAGTTGCTCTAAATAAACGTACAGTTTATGAAGTGAAATTCTGTTTCATTACATCAGAATTGAAATCAAAGTGGCAAATCCAAGATGACTAATAAACCCATAAAAAGCGGTGGAAAGTTCAAATACTTTGGAAAGTGAGTGAAAATCAAGATTACATTTAACAGTGTGTTAAATTCCTGAGAACGCTTGGAATCATTCAGCTCAGGAAATCTGCCTTCCCAAGTTCTTACTAAAATATAGAAGTTTACCTATGAACATTATTTCAATTGGATTTGAAGAGCTGTCGCTGAATTTAATGTAAGAAAATAGATTTCGTGTTTTGAAGAGAGGGATGAGGAAGATGGAACGAAATGGATAATTTGGAATGCCATAATTTGCTCATCAAAAATTCGCGTGATTAAATTAAAGATAACCGGATTGACGGAGAATAAATTAAAAGGAATACGCGACTAAGGAAAAGTAGGTGGAGAAGGAAATATATAATTAAGACCGATTGAAGCACTATCGTAAGTTATCGTGATGTGAACTGGAATAATCTGACTAAAATGCAGAGTGGTAGTAAAAATTCCGTTTTAACGAAAGGTTAGAAATTTGTGGATTAGTGGAGTAGCTATTAAATCTTTTAAAAAGTTTGATGCATGAACAGTTAGAATCTTAAGTGTCACTTTTCGTTAGGGCCCCCTTTGTCTGCATTCCTTCAGTCATCCCTCATTGTCGGCAAAGAAACCGAAATTTATGACGTAGCTACATACTCTATTGTTTGCAAAATGGCTTTCTGCAAGTTCGTAGGACAATTGAAGATTTTTAAAATTTGGTAAACTTTTTTCCTTCGGAAGATAAAGTTAACAACAATACCATCACATAAGAACCACTCTTGTTTTGAGTTTTAATTTCGAAAACTAAGAGTGGAAAAACAACATTGGTTATGGTCCTGTGCTACAAATTGGAAAGTCGCTTGTTCGATCCCAGCTGGTGTCATTGGAATTATTCATTGACATGATCCTTCCGGTCGCTCTATGGCTCTGGGGTCGACTCAGCGTTCAACAGATGTGAGTACCAGGAGCATTTCTTGGGGGTAAAGGCGGCCGGTGCGTAAGGCTGACAACCTTACCACCATCCTGTGCCGTTGTCATGAAATCTGGGAACCTTAACTTCCTGGAACCCTCTGGGCCACTTTAGACCCCCTAACGGGACTGCCTTACCTTTACCTAATAGTGGAAAAACAGGAAATCTTCCAAGACCCTCTTTACAAACTAGCCTGGAAAGACAGACAAAACTTACGGAAATATCCACTCAAAATATACAAATTTCCGTTTCGTACTTTAAACAGTTGCCTGAAAATAACACGGCATCTATGTGTAAGTGGTTAATGTTGATCTGTTTTCGTAAGTTCCGAAACACGAATTTCGAGGGTTCGATATCAAATCTTTCGCAGTCTATCTGGCAGTAACTGAATCTTAAAATAGGACGTGGCCACATTCTTTTCAGTGAACAATTCTTAAAAATATTCCAGTTTGACTCCGTGTAACAAATGAAATATATCTCAGCAAGAAACATGCAACTTTACAGTTCGGAGCAACTCAGTCAGCTGTACCAAAACAAAGTAATTTCGATATTCGTATCATAATAAAGGAGGTAAGTGGTGGAGTGGAAATATTTATGCGGCGTTTTGTGCTCATTACCGACGCTTTTATGCGCCTACTTTATCTGATATGACAAAAACGACTCTTGTTTTATAATTCACCATGAGAACAGATCTATGGTTCATTGAAATTCACCAACACGTTCCTTCAGTGAAACTGGGAAATTCGTAGCTCGACACGAGAGAGAAAGCCTTACTGAAAACCACAATGTTGTGCTCGTGCAAGAAAGATCAATTTAACCAGATTTAAACCATATTTGATATCTTATGTGATATGATATATTCGTTAACTGCAATTAGGTTGACAGACGGTGGCACTAGTACAGTACACATTTACGCAAAAACAATACACAGAACAATAAAATGAAACACAAAACCTAGAACGGAACATACATAATAATAATAATACATAAGCATAACAAAAAGAATATTTAGTATAAAAAATTAAATAGAAGCATACAAAACATACAATCATATATACAATTAAACCCAACAAACGAAAAGAATATGAAAGAATCAGTAAAACTTCATATTGTCTGTATATGTTTTAATAATGATGGACACCCTGTTCCTAAGACCTTCACTCCACTTCAAAACACGTGTCGACACTTCACATCTTCCCATTTAAAAGCATATTTGAACCAAGTACCTCTAGAACACAAAGAATTGATGGCGACATTCGATTAAAAATTTACTTGTTGCTGTTGTTTATGCAAAATATTTGATAAGTTGTTACTTGCATTCTTCCCAACGGATTTCCCAGAAAAGTTTTAATTGTGCAGATAGCGAACACAAGACAGTACTAAATTTCAGAACACAACTTTTAATCCCCTACTGTGTAACATGGAACGGAAATTTAGTGTAACTGCGTGCAGACAGATCCTCCCCGATATAACATAAGACTGGCCTCTACTAAGAACATGAACCCTTCAACACCGAAACCATTGATTTGGGCCGAATGTGTATCGTGCATCGGAGAGATCAGAAACGTTTACAGAACTGTAATTGAAAGCTTCAACTGAAGACACAAGTTTAAGGATCTAGGCATAGGTGAAAGAATGTTATGAGAGGGAGAGTGTAGCGATGTAGACTGGCAAACTCTGGTTCGGTAGAGGAATCGCATGCAGGCTTCTGTATACACGACTACAAACGTTTCAATTATACGCTTGTATCAGACCTTATACTTTATTCTGAGAATTTTCTAAGTATTTTAGTACAAATATAGCAGTTTGTCAACAACGTTGTTAACATATTAGCGTTTATGTAGAGACACACTACAATTCTAAATGGAATATCCGTTGGTATGTTATGAAACACGAGTACACAAGTAAAGCGGTTTAAACGTCACATTTGTTATTCATGTGGTTATTAAGGTAAGCCTATCCAAATGTGTGGGGACTGAATAGTTTAGAGTAAGTTCACATGTGGCTGACTGTCAACTCATATTACCTATAACGCACGCTACACGAGCCTCTCTTTACGGAAGGAAGGAATGAGCTGAATTGATTGTCCAAATTACATTCTTTTCACTTATGGTAGGATTGTTGCCGGGAGACCATCCACAAATTAAAAGTCAGCGAATAAACCTGAAGACAAAGACACTCTGCATCATGGAAAGAAATGAAAATAAAACTGCGCTTTTCATTGGTTTGTTTTTATAATTATACCACAATGCACAATGCAAAAACATGAAACTCAAGACGGGCCAATGAAATGAATCGTGCTGGGCAGGTCCAACATGAAAGATTAAAAAAATAAAAAGAATGAAAACATTCATTCAACCCGAGTATGCATTTTCACCAAATTTATAATCTGAGAATTTGCTTTGCCCTCCAATGTCCACTTCTTGCAAATGAAAGTCTGTTACGCAAGCCTGATTTTTCTGAAAATAACAGCGCGTCGTTAGACGAAGGGTACTTCACATTCCTCTGCTTTATAAATTCATTTATATTTTTCATATATGTATCAACGTTTCAGCAGGTCGATAATCTCTGGATTACCTTAAAGATAGAAATACCAATTTCATCCGAAACGTCGGCACACATACCCCAATATACACAGCGACATGCCCGACAACGATGGAATCTTAATCATTACCACTGTGAGGAATTCCAGTATTAATAGTTGAGCTGTTTGTCATAGTTAGATTTAAAGTTCTAACTACAGTGGCTAGGAATAATACTGTCTTCAGGGAGGTACTGACGTGTTATCTGGTACACAATTACTAATGTTTTGGGTGGAATATGCTTCCTCAGCATGCAGTGTTTAACGTGAATATAAGCTCAGGATCGATACCAATAGCCGCGCAGTCTAAGGAGTGGGTCTACGGGTTCAATTCCCCCCGGAGGCATGGATGTCTGTCTCTCGTGCTTGTATTGTGTTGTAAGGTAGACGTCTCTGACCCAGACTGATCACTCATCCAAAGGAGTCCTACCGAGTGTGGTGTGTTTGAATGTGATCGCAAAGCTTCGATAATGAGGAGGTCCCGGCCCACTAAGGGATGTTTGGGAATGGGGGAAACAGAGAGGGCTTACGATATTTCTGTGACACTTCTGTTCTTATATATTTGTAACATCGCAGGAGACAGTGTTTTCATTTATTTGAAAATATTAAAAAATCGAAACTTTTTCACTTAGTGTATTAATAATGTGCAAGTCGGTCAGAAAATAAGCTAACATGGCGTATAATTTCTAATTAAGAACATACAGTGGTTGTGATTACATCAGGGAAATTGATCATTGATAGACTGTTGTGTCTTTCCCGCATTAAATGCAAAATCTTCTGAGGTGTACCATGCCCGTTGTGTGTTTAAACTATATGGTGAGGTAAGTTCAGTCAAAAACACAACTATAAATATATGGCTAAATGATGGTGTTTATTAGCAATGTAAAAACTACATGTTTCGGCCTATAGCGGCCATCTTCAGGTTTTGACAATTTTCTTGCTAAAAGAGTTGATGTTGAGATCTCAACACCACCACGCGGTTTAGGCATATTTTATAAAACTCTTTTAGCAAAAAAATTGTCAAAACCTGAAGATGGCCGCTATAGGCCGAAACATGTAGTTTTTACATTGCTAATAAACACCATAATTTAGCCATATATTTATACTTGTGTTTTTGACTGAACGTACCTCACAATATGCAAAATCTTGTGCTGTGGCAACAGCTGTGACATATGGGACTGCTGCCAATGAGGGACTAGAAACGCTAGTGTCACGACATGACAAAACCTCAGTTGTGGTAGAGACTATGTGAAATCTAGTGTGGTGGTAAAAGAGTAAATTTGTACCTATAACATGCCATGAAGGTACAGAGGGGAGACGGGTGTAGTTCTGCACTTTCCTTGACCTCGCCTCTGGTCAACGCCACGCCCCGGCCATTTAAATGCCAGAAAAGGGACTCGATACCCATTGTACAGAAAACTCTGTGGGCCTCAAAACCAGTCTGGATGGGTATGGAATAATAGTACAATTAAATCTGAACTGTTCTGATTATAACTAAAAGTAAACAATCCAAAATACGTGCGTTGTAAAATTATTTTCTGGCGTACCCTCAAAGATTCTAATGAGGCACATATTTTCACCATAAACGGTATTGAATGATAGAATATTCAAAACCGCAGACGTGTTTATCTGACGACACGAACCGAAATTAAAATTCCTAGAAAACACTTAGGCCTGTGTGGATCCTAAATGACAAATTAGTCGCGTTTGGCGTTGCACATCTTTCGTAATAAGTCTAATTTACACCATTTTCACCATAATGTTTTTATATTTTTTATTTACATATCCTACATGTTTCGGCCATATATGGTGGCAAAATTCAGGGTTCACAAGTTTTCTCCTTGTATACACCGCACAGTAACTTGTCACAGATTACCTTCTGCCAGTTGTCTGTGACAAATAACCGTATTGGCTGCACACATAGAGCAAACATGTAACCCTTGACGATTGCCACCATATATGGCCGAAACGTGTAGTAAATGTAAATAACAAACGTAGAAACATTGTGAAACTGGGTGGTCCAGACATATACCTAAATTAGTCACAGTCCATTTAGAAGCTTCAGATAGGAAAAGGGCGTTATAACAGAGTGGTACCTCTATTTTTTAAATTTTCAGTGACCTTAATAATTGTATTTACTAATACAACAATAAAGATTTGTTTATTCACATTTATATTTTTGTATTTTTTTTAAATATTTAAGCTGTTTTTGTTTCATGTGGCCACAATCATTGGTGCACATTCACCTGGACCTTAACAGCAGTACAAAATACTAAACGTAAATTAAGCAATGATGCTACTTTAGGTAACATTATATGTAAATCTCGGAATTTCTTTGTAAACTTTCGCCATTTTTCGTTAAAATTGATAATTTGAGTGCAGTAGTTGCGGTCCTTAGGGAATGTCTCTTACTACCTTAAAAGCTCAGAATTTGCAATGTGAAACATCGGGTATAATGGTACTGAATTCCGCATTCTGCTGACAGTCCATACTTCAGTGCACCGTGCAGTTTTTAAGTAAATATCTATTAGGAAGTTTAATTTAAAAAACATTTTAAAAAATTGGTCTTTATAGTGGACACGTGTAGGGTTTTCTGTGATGTAGACAGTGGAAGTTGATATGCGTGACATTTAGTTAAATGTCCGTCTTAAATTGCGGCAGTGAAGCTTATGACCGTCCGAACTGACATTATAGCAAGAACAAAATAGGACAAATTACTGTCTATTCGACATGGCCTGTCCCTTGGTAAATATTATTTCAAATGATTACTTCTCTCAAAATGTATATATTAAAAAACGCTCTTGACAGTACTCAAGACTCTGTACACAAGACAGACTTGTCCTTTGTTCAGATAAAATTCCCAATTACAACTACAGCTGTACTGTTCAGACACACAGATTATTGAGATCTGGCCTCAAGCAGCGGGAGGAAGGGGTCCAATGATAAGGCGGATGAACTAACTGACTGTCAGGACGACATGTTTCGATCTTTATTAGGTCATCTTCAGGCCCTGCGAGAAAACAGATCCAAGAGCTATTTATATTTCAATGCATTGTGGGATCCCACAATGCATTGAAATATAAATAGCTCTTGGATCTGTTTTCTCACAGGACCTGAAGATGGCCTAATAAAGGTCGAAACATGTCGCCCTAACAATACACTATTTTTATTTATATAAAATAAAGTGTTGTGTTATTGACTGACGTGTTGTATTTATATGTTATAACATTTCGGGATGGAAAACATTAAAATTAACTGACTGACTGAATGACTGACTGACTGACTGACTGACTGACTAACCGACTGAGTGACTCTGTCAGGGTGACATAGACTTCAGTTTTCAAATGCATAAAATCCCTTCATTAATAGCATTGTTTTGGGTTACGCAGAATGTTAAAACCACAGCAAACCATTTTATCGTCAACCATCAGGCTACCACTCACTCTTCAGTTATTCGCTATTCAAGAGATCGTTGATGCTGTAGTATAAATTGCAATTGTAATCGGTTTGATATTGGAGACAAAACAAGGAGAAATATGCCGGTAGACATTCGGGCACAGTGATTGCTAACAGTACTAAAATGTTCAATTTCGAGAGGAGGAATTTTGATGTCCCTAGTTAACAATTCAGTTAGAAAGATTCTGTGCCACTCCTTGTTGAACTAGGACAGAAAACTTTCCATCTGAATTTTAGGCAGCAAGGGCATGGAACTTGTTTCTCACTACCATGTACCGTCCAGATTCAGAGAGTTTACCCAATATTTTTCATTAGTGGTAAACGTAACATGAGTGTTACAATTTCTTACCTCTTACATCTACTCCTTACATTTTGAGACTGCTCCCTGCGGGTCCATAACCCGCTCATTTCTCCAACTTCTACGGCAAGAAATCTGAGATCAGAATTACATACGTATTTCAGAAAAAGGGAAACTCGTCTCTAAATATTCGACGTACATCGATGTCCTGAGACTGAAGCACAGCACAAATATTTGCTCTATCCAACCTCAAATCAAATGGATGCCAGGAGTTTTTTTAAGAACGAATAACAAGGTTAAGATTTCGTAGAAGTTTACCCTGATCCCCATATAATCCTAGGTGGTATAGTGCTGAACACAGCGTGGCACTACATTTTACATCTTACTGTTACTAAAATAACTGACGGGTGGCCACATATACCCAAGAAAAATTTGCTGTTTTCCTTTACAAGGAGACTTTTGTGTAGGTGTTTTTTCTAGGTCAGAACCGCCAGGTTATGACCAAGAGAGTATGGGAAGCAACAGACATTACTTGCACGTCACATAAGTTAGGTGCCAGAATTTAAAAAAAAAAATCGATAAAATTTCAGTCACTATACTACAGTGAATGATGAGAGTGAAGTATTTTATGTCCTGCCCTCTGAACTGTGCTGTTCATTCCGTGTGTTATGCTGGTCGGTTGTGATGTAGGCGCAATCTCGAATACAATCATTATGCCACGACGTGGCAACCTCCGCTTCAACGCAGTTCAGACTTTGTTAACAGCGATATTATGGAGGATGGAACGGAGCACAAAAGTAACACACAACAAATATTCTGTACTTAAATTTAATGGTGCATAAGTACACTCCACTTCATATCCTATCTGACACCTTTCACGACAGTAATAATTCTGGGCAGGTTATTTCGTGCGTGAAGGAAAATTTTTAAGTTTGTGTATAAAGACACAATGACAACTTCTACACTTTCAGGTTTGTTTGACCGTGCATCATCCTCATGGAATAAAGTGAAACGCCAACTTGATGCAACTAGATAATTTTATTGATGTATTCTTAGCTCGACATGTTTCGGGTACATACGCCCATCATCAGGAGCATTAGATGTTGAGCTGCAGCATATGGTTTTCTGCACCGAGTTTTTGGATGGGTGGTGGTCT
>Ga0123354_10003088_pt1 | contig 22746 bp, 8 predicted proteins | sample TergutLab28metaG_2_FD_97872 | JGI IMG/M metagenome (GOLD analysis project Ga0123354, IMG submission 97872) | Labiotermes labralis P4 segment gut microbial communities from Petit-Saut dam, French Guiana - Lab288 P4 | ecosystem: Host-associated > Arthropoda: Insects > Digestive system > Gut ... | reverse complement strand
TATATTTCCCTATATCCGTCCTTTGCCTCCTACTCTTAATTTTCCTTTCATGATCTACCCTGCTCAGATAGTGTGGCCGTTCTAATCTGTCACCAACAGACTTCCACGCGCGTTCCCCAGAGTACGCTTTGAAGAGGCCACATATGCGTGATAACTTTCTACGCGACGCCAAAGTTTCCCAGTTCGGACTGTTCTTATGATGTTCAAATTTGGCCGCTTTCTTTTGCACCCTGTTTAAGGCACTTATTTGTCCTTCCTTGTACGGATCCCAGCACGCGGCCCCATATTCAAGAATCGGACGTACAAGTGACATGTAGGCTAAACGTTTGGTATTACTATTACCCTTTTTTAGTATTCGCATTGTGAAATGTAGTGCAGTATTCTTATTGTGTATTATAATAAAATATGATCACTTACAGATTTTAACGTAAGGATTTTTTGTAGCTTAGGGAAATCCAATGTAATTCATCCATATTTTAATGATTTATACCAGTTGTTAAAAGGGATAACTGCACCAGCCTTTCGATCTGTCAGTTTTCTTTATCCCTATTTATTATACACGTATGCGTGAAACGGAAGAGGATTGTGGAGAAAGCGTTGGCCAGTTAGCCAGTCATTTTGACATATGATGAAGGGTATTTAATGATTTATGCCAGTTGTTAAAAGGGAACACTGCACCAGCCTTTCGATCTGTCAGTTTTCTTTATCCTTATTTATTATACACGCATGCGTTAACCGGAAGAGAATTGTGGAGAAAGCGTAGGCCAGTTACCAGTCATTTTGACACATGATGAAGGGGTAGACTTAAAAAGTGGAAAAAACGAGACAAGAATATTAATAATATAGTGCAATATAATAACGAAATATTGAAAATATAAGGTAATAAAATTTAATATTAATACCAAATAGCCGCGAGATCCGACCTGCAGCGCAGGAACGACGCACGTTTTCAACCAATCGCGCAGTCAGTACACATGTCTGTTAGCTACCATCCCCATTCCCAAACACACGACCCCATCTCCAGGCTGAGAATGCTGTAGGCACATTCGGACTTATTTTGCAGAATCCTCCTTTATTTTATGTTATAACAAAGCGGGTACCTCATTATTGGATGACGTATAAATTCATTAAATTTATTGAAAATATGATAGAGTAATTGTAAAAAATACAACATTGTATAGATAGTTGAAGAATAAGAGACCAACTTGAAGTCACTAGTTATTAAGTTTTATTTCACTTCTTCTACGCTCAACATGTTTCGGACATTAATACATCCATCATCAGGAGCTTGCGACTTTTCTATTGCATCACCACATTAGTCGTGTGTTCTTGTTTCGATGTGTGTTGGAGTTCCGGTGTGGCTGGGTTGGGGTGGTATCCGTGTAGCAGGATGAAGCACAGCTACTGCCGGATACCACTCCAACCCAGCCACACCGAAACTCCAACACACATCGAAACAAGAACACACGACTAATGTGGTGATACAATAGAAAAGTCGCAAGCTCCTGATGATGGCTGTATTAATGTCCGAAACATGTTGAGCGTAGAAGAAGTGAAATAAAACTTAATAACTAGTGACATCAAGTTGCTTTCTTATTCTTCAACCATAACAATGATGCACGGTCCAATATACATAAGATTGTATAGATACTATAATACAAATTCATTTAAGATTGTGTTACTCTGTGATATTTAACCTAAGATATCCAGATGGCTACAATATATCGCCGAAACATGTTGCCCCATTTCTGACTCTATCGTTATAGTCCTTTAATACTGCTTCTCGGGTGTAAAATCGACTGTGTGTTTGGATATTTTGTTTCCGTTTGAGCTGCAAGGATCTGCAGTTGTGAAAGATAAAGAAACCTTTTCAAGGTAGACTGAGTTCGTCCATCATATTGCCATATGGCAGTTGATGAAACGTGTGTCAATTAAAAGAAATATACTGCCACTTTTTCTGTAACATGAGTGATAAACTCTAGTCCGGTACAGTGTTTGTACATGTTCTTCAAATCAACTTTACGAAGTTAATGCAACAACTATCTCTTGGCTTGTTCAAGAGAGAGAGAGACTGCTCTAGCCCACTAAATAAAATTTGTAGAATCCTCCCGTAAAAAGAAAATATTTCCAGTTGAGGAGAATAAGTTCGTTGACATGACAGCTTCAAAAATATCTCTAATATAATTTATATTGTTCATTCCGTGCATTATCGATAAATAATTCACAACACTAAACCAAAAGTCCACAAAAATTTTCCGCATATGTTTATATTATAATACCACACTGAACATCACTACATGTTTCGATCCATAAGGGACCAACATCAAAGAATCAAACCAAAGCAGTACCGCATAAAACATATTATATATTAGACACTTTTGTACACAGCTGACTTGGTGTAAACGTGTGTAATAGTTAAAAATGTAGACATTTCTTTGTGGAGTCTTTTATAAATATGCTGTATCTTGATATACTGGAAATTAATATTACAAAACATTAAGATAATTAAAATATATTTAAGTATATTTATACATTTTTTGTCTTTTCAACTTTTTTTTTTAAATTTTTAAGTGAGGCATCCCCGAATCTTATCTTAATAATACTTTATATAGAATTACCACGAATATTTAATTACTATTTGTAATACGAGATTTAGTAATTTTCAAAGCACCAACAATTGTACATACAAACCACTTCGAAGACTAGCCTGAAGGTGGCTCTGTATATGAGCCGAAACATACAGCTAGAAATGCAACTAATACTTCGAATAAATTGAAAGTTGCGTATGGTTATATAATTTTATAATTTGACAATTTTACACTACATACGAGGTTTTTTCAAATAGTATTCAGATTGGAATTGTAGTGGTTGTTCACTGGGTAGGATGTGTTTGCAACCAGTCTTGACATGTTCGTACATGTCTTAGCAACTCATGACACAAGTTGCAAATGGCTGCGTTTGCTCAGTTGGCTGTAGTAGGTCGCGGAATTAACACGTGCGTTTATGTCATAGCGATTTTTACGATGTGTGAAGGTAACGAACAACGCATTTGCATCAAGTTTTTTAAATCGGAAAAACCGCAACGGAAACGTATCAATATTGCAGCAAGCATAAGGTGAAGATGCAATGGGTCGTACACAAGAGTTTGACTGGTTCCGTCGATTTAAAGAGGGTAGAACCTCCGTTGAATGCGACCCCCGCTCGGGACGACCGTCAAATCGAGAAACGAGGAAATTATTGCTAAAGTTAGAACAATCGTTCGCAGTAACAGGAGACTGACAGTACGAGAGATAGCGGATGACTGTGGGATCTCCGTGGACTCATGCGATGCAGTTTTAACCGAAGATCTGCACATGAAACGTTTGTGTGCGAAGTTTGTGCTGCGTTTGCTAACAGATGACCAACGTGAGCAACGTCAGAAAATCGCCCGTGATTTGTCAGAGCGTTCATGTGAAGACGTGCAGTTTCTTAAGAACATTGTGACTGGTGACGAGTCCTGGGTCTACAGGTATGACCCGGAGACAAAACAGCAATCGTCACAGTGGAAGGGTCCCACGTCTCCGCTACCAAAGCAGGGGCGCCAGTGGCGAAGCAAAACAAAGGTCATGTTACTGGCGTTTTTTGATTCTGAGGGTATCGTACACCACGAGTACGCTCCCGACAGGCAAACAATTAACAAGGAATTCTATGTGGAGGTCTTGCGACGTTTGTATGAATCAGTTCGCCGAAAACGACCGGAATAATGGCGGGATGGGGACTGGATCCTGCACCACGACAACGCGCCCGCACACACTTCACATCTTGTGCAGCAGTTTTTGGCCAAACACGGCACCGCTCAGTTGCAGCTGCCGCCATACTCACCAGATCTCGCACCGTGTGACTTTTTCCTATTCCTAAGGCTTAAGAAAGTTCTGAAAGGACACCAATTTGAGGCAACGGAGAACATCAAACGAAATTCGACGAAGACACTATTAGACATCCTTAAAGAGGAGCTCGCAAAATGTTTCCAACGGTGGCAGAAATGTTGGGCGAAGTGTGTAACTGCGGAAGGAAACTGTGTTGAAGACAATTAGGGTAAAACCCCCATGTAGTGTGGTCAGTCCGGATACTTTTTGAACAAACCTCGTATATTGTCTTTAACCATTGATCATGTTTATACTTTAATTATTTTAATGTTTTTAGCACCAATATCCAGTATTTAAGGAGCCAGCACATTTATACAACTCGTATTCTACGAAGAGATGTCGACATTTTAATCTTTTGACTCTTTTGCACCACCTAAGCTGTGTACAAAAGTGGCAAATTTTTTTTATGCGGTACTGCTTTCGTTTGATTTCCTGATGATGGTCCCTTGCCGATCGAAACGTGTAGCAATGTTTAGTGCGATATTACAATATAAATATCTAAGGAACAGTTTTGTGCATTTTATTGGTTTGTTGTCGTGAATTAATACCTTAATGAAGTTGCATTTCATCGCACGCAACAAACACATTGCATGACCTAAAAGTTTTACGTGTCCTCATTCCTCTCCTGTCGAAACACCCTGTAGTTCTGTTTCGTACATTTACGGGAATCGGTTTAAGGCGCCTTCGCAAAGTCGTCAAGAGAGTCTGTTACCTTCGTCATGTCCGTCTGTCTGTCCTCTCCGCATGTATCAGCTCGCCTCCCACTGGAACGATTTCCAGGAAGCTTGATATTGGGGACTTTCATAAAAATCTGTCGATAAAATAAAATTCTTTTAACGTCGGTCACAAACATCGGGAAATTTTGCATAAAGATCTAACTGAATTTTATTATGGCCAGCGACTTAAATCGCCACACAGGCGCTCTGTTCGATAGATACAGCATCAGGCTGTCAGGGTAGCCATGGGATTATGAACATTAGGCACAAACATCACAATATCATGTTATACGTACATTGTCTATCTTTTTATACAATATATTTTTGCACACGCCTGCATAAACGGTAGATTCACAGTAAGTTTACCGTAGAAGTCAAAATTGAACGTAGGCTTCTATGGCTAAAAATTATACAAATGTTTTGAAAAAAAAACATGGCTGTAAGAATGAGGTCGACATCTCTACATACTTTTCTGTATGTACATTTGTCACTGCTACCTGAAGATGTGTTATCATATTCAAGTCGAAACATGTAGCTTTATCTAAAAATGAAACGATTGTTAGGAAAGAGTTGCGTTGGAATGTCTTTTAATGATTCAGTATTTATTCAACCACATCTTGGTATGTCCGATACTATGATCAGCAAAAATAAATTTATTGAATGCTAGAGAAGCTATTCCTTCTTTACTAATTCTGTCTGAGTTTCGTACCCGCGACATTTGCTCAAAAGATCCGAAAGGGTATCGGTACAAGCATCGCTGTGGTGCCCGCCCTCACTTACTCTACGTGCGACAAATTGATTTTGATTCTGTAAGTAATATCAGTTTCAGGTTCTGGTTTATGCTGATCATGTTAATATATTGGGAGGAAGCTTACATACTATGAAGAAAAATGCAGAAGCTTTGATAGTGGATAGTAAGGAGAATGGACTAGAAGTAAATGCTGATAAGACAAATTGCATGGTCATGTCTCGAGATCAGAATGCAGAACGAAGTCACAGTATAAAGACTGATAATAGTTCCTTGCAAAGGGTGGAAGAGTTAAGATATTTGGGAGCAGGCTTAACAAACCAAAATTATATTCAGAAAGAAATTAAGAGCATACTGAAGTCAGGGAATGTTTTGTATCATTCGGTGCAGGATTTTTTTTGTTCCAGTTTGCTATCCAAAATTTTAAAGACTGAGATATATAGAACTATTTTCCTGTTCTTGTGTATGGGTGTGAAACTTGGTCGCTCACATTGAGAGAGGAACCTAGACTGAGGTTGTATGAGAATAGGGTGTTGAGGAGAATATTGGGGCCTAAGTGAAACGAGGTGACAGGGGAATGGATAAAACTACATAATGAAGAAATTAATGGTATGTACTCTTCACCCAGTATTGTTCGGGTGATCAAATCGAGAAGAATGAGATGGGCAGGACATGTAGCACGTATGGGGGAGAGGGGAGGTGTATACAGGATTTTGGTTGGGAAACCTGAGGGAAAGAGACCACTTGGAAGAAACAGACGTAGATGAAAGGATAATATTAAGATGGATCTTCAGGAAGTAGGATGTGGGGCATGGACTAGATCGATCTGGTTCAGGATAGGTACAAATGGCGGGCACTTGTTAATGCGGTAATGAACCTTCTGGTCCCATAAAATGCGAGAAATTTCCTGACTAGCTGAGAACCGGGTAGCTTCTCAAGAAGGATTCTGCTGCATCGATAAAATAAGTAAGTAAGTAAGCAAAATAAGTAGTATCAGTTATTCTCCCAGCGCTAACATGAATCCAGATTTAATCCCTCTGTCCAGAAGAGGTCTCCCCTAGACCGAACTTTCTCCTTTGTGTGACGATGCATTTCTCTCACACCACACTCTGCCCGCCGCCACTTTTTCGGCTCCCACATATCCCGGGGGACTCATTGATTTTTCTGAATGTCGGGTGCAGTGGCTAGGCTAAGTTAATTCTTCTTCTGCCACCAGCCAACCTGTCCCTGTTGCTCTGTGTGTGAGGGAATTACACTAAACCGCACGGGAAAATAACAAGAAAAAATAGGTTCCTGCTGAGCGTGTTTTTGTTTGTGTGTGTGTTTGATAGGTGTGCAGACAAACATGTAGGTTAAGGGTGAAAAATTGACTGGCTCCAGTTTAGATGTATACCGCAGCAGAGTGACCTGGAGACAGGAAATTCCTTTATTCTTCAACGTATGTAGTGGAATTGGGCAGAATTTGACAGAATTAACCTTGTGTACTCTCTTGGAAAATGCGATTAGTCATTTTATGACATGTTTCGTACTCACAGTTCTGCTTTTCAGTTTTATGGGAGATATATATATATATATAAATTGAAAGCTAATGGTGCATCCTGTTGGTTCTTATTGTGTGTGTATATATATAAATAAATCCCTGCTATAAGAACCAACAGGATGCACCATTAGGTTTCAATTTATTTCAATAATTAACCTGTGCATGTTTCGAGCAGGCTTACTGCTCATCATCAGGAGGTACTACTATGTACATACAGCAATTGTTATATGTCATGCTGAAAATATAGGAATTGTTTAAAATTACATAAATACATATACATAGTAATTAAAATGCATAAAACATTTTGTTGTCCTGATGATGAGCAGTAAGCCTGCTCGAAACATGTAGAGGTTAATTATTGAAATAAATTGAAAGTAAAGTGCGCATCCTGTTGGTTCTTATTGTACGGATATATAACGATGCATGTCAACAAAATAAAGTATTAAATTTATATATATATATATATAAAAGCGAACACAGAGTATTTCTATTGAGATAAAAAAGTCGTACACAATTAGCCGCCACATCTTAATGTCATTTGATTTTTCCAAATAATTTTCATAATTCTTAAGGTATGAACTCGCGTCTCTCCATATCCCTTATTGCTTTGAGACAGATAAATAAATGTTTGTGTATATTCAAAATCAGTTGCGTGTTAAAGTCAGTTTTGGAGAATACCTTATGTCTGTGGGTATGATATTTGCAAGTGAAGTTACGCTGCATTCATGCCATGACGACTTATGGAGTGTAGTGTTAATACTGATGTAGTTCCATATACATGACATGAGTGCTCTGTTTGATAAAAATATATTTTGCAAGGTGTTCACTTTAACATACTACATCTAATCGAATTGTTATTGGAGGCAGGGCAATGTATCGGACAGTTACAACTCATCTACGCACTTGCGTAACTAGTTTGTTTTTAGCACCTGGGGCAAGTAATCACAATGTCAGCCCCTAACAGAAATTATGAGGTTGAAAATATCAAAGAATTTATTGAGTTTTCCCTTAACTGGCTCGGTGGTTTTAAATTTATTAAGAGTTGGGAATCAAATATTTTTAAATCACAATATTTATTTGTTCGCACATATTTCCACCCCTCTTGCCGCACCTTCGATTCTGCTGCCAGGGGCGGTCGTACAACTCACCCCCCTCAACTATTCCCCTGTCTCCAGAGTTTATAGAAAATCCGTCTCTCTTCGAGAAGAAATGAAAAAGATGATGAGGATTTTGAGTTGAGGAGGATGAGGTGGAAACCGCAGTGGCATAAATTAGTACGCCATGAGGCATTTTCCCGGAGGGAATAAAGAAATAGTGGGGACTGCATTACTGGGTGTCCTTTTTATCATCTAGATCGTAAAACAGCTTAGGCTTACTTGTCGAAAAATAGTACAGCCAACCGTCGCTATCCGCCGTCTGGCTTTGCCATTTTTCGCTATAGCGATTCGCAGATACTAATCCCCGCTATTGCGAAGCGGCATTCTTCAGTTGCCTTTCCACCTGCTCCCTCTCACCCACCTTCATGCTTAATCGTAGAACAATGACTCATTTTCTGCTCTGCCTCCTCCCCCACCTTACTTCGCTTTTCTTCTTCACTTCAAGCAGGAAGTACTCTATTTTACCTTATTTTTATTAATAAAAATGAGGCAGTGCTGACGTATATAATTAATTTTATTACATATTTATTCTAGCACTTCGTGATGCCTTCTTTCAAGCAAGTACTTAAACTATTTTTAGCCCATTCAGTATTTACTTATTATGTATTTGGTCTTTTGTTGGTTTGATATTATGCATAAATAATTGTTGGACTGTTTTTTAGGCGTTTAAAGACTTTTTATTTTTAGCAGTATGTACCGGGGTACTGATAAGTCCTTAGCCCGACCAGGAAGGAAACAAGCTCGGAAGCACGTCAGGCATGCGCGCGATTTCAACAACATTGAGACGCGAGTTGTCATCAAGTTTTTTTTGTAAGGCAAAGGGCCGTAGGAAATTCACGCCATTCTGACAGAAACATTAGCTTGTTTCCTTCCTAGTCGGGCTAAGGACTTATCAGCACGTCTGTAGGGAACTTGGTTGGGGTTTTGGAATTGGCTGGGAAAGCATTATTATTTTTCCCCACTTATAATTAAGGGAAATACGGTCCCTCTGTACGTTGTTTCGCTATCAGACCTGTTTTCGGGAAAGAAATAGAGAAGAATAAGAAGGGTTAACTGTACCGTGCTATGTTTTGAGCCGCTAAAGGGAAAGAGAAGAGAGTTTGCTCGTCTGCAGAATATGAAGTCGTGTAGGGAAGTGAAGTAAAGCTGTACAGTACTTGTACTCATTTTTTAACCACCACACTAGGCCTAGGAGGGGGTCATGGGTTAGATAAACCCCACCTCTTTATTTAGCTCGGCGAAAGACGCTGAAATTGAACCACTAATGTGTAGTCATCCATTCTGTAGCCTAGGCTCTATGTGGGCTGAGATATCGCTGTTCCAGAATGGGAAAAGCTGTTAGGATAAATAGGGGCAGGCAGGAGATATCTTCGGCAGTGCTAAACATAGGATTAGCATAATCAAGTGTTCATCGTTAATTCTTGTATTAGATCACTCTCAAGAATCGATAAGGGAGTGTAATTTGTTTGTTGAATTGGGCTTCTTTGTTTTGTAGGTCTGGTAGAGCTGGGTTTGCTCTCAGGGCATTTTATTACGTGATAGAATACTTACATACAATTTCGTTGTAGCGGGTATCTCTGGGTCTGAGTGGCCGAAGTAGAAATAAACCCGACAGCAAATGTGGAATAACGATAAAGTGGCGGTCATAAAATCAAGTGCTAAACGAAATTTTTGAAAGGAAAGTAACAATAAATTTGAATAAATGGTTATAAACCGACACATGAGGGACACTAAAATAGAAACTGGAAGTGGGAAAGGAAATCACAATAAAGAAGTATGGAGAAAGAGAAGGAGGAAATCGAGGAAGAGTGAGAAGCTGTGGTGCTCTGAGATCTGTGCGAAGAAATTATTGAATGATGAATACCCAGTCCGATCTTAAATCACGTGATATTACTAAATAATCTGCACAGAGATTGGAGGCGTGTATTTTATGTTAAATAGTAGGGTCGATCCTATATATCAAGGCCGAGTTTGTAGGTTGACGGCAAAGTAAAGACCCGTGTGACTTCGATATGCTAAGCCTTGTTAATCCTTCGAGTCGGCCTGACGTGTCACGGACGTCCAAAGACCCAAGGCCAGAAGAGTGACAGGCCACTATTCACGATTTAATCTGACCTCACGTTTTTACAGCACACAACGTAGACTGACCTCTGATATTTCTTGCAAAAGGTATCCAGTGTAATGTTACGTATACTCGTAGGCATAAATCTTGTATTTTTTAAGTTAAAAGTTCACCCTGGAACAGGCCATGAAGGTCTAGAGGGCGAGTAGAGGTATAGCTCTACTCTTTGTTGAACCTCGGCGCTAAATGCGGGGTGGGTTGTCAACGCCACGGTCCAGACGTTTTACCCGCGGGAAATACCCGGTACCCATTGTACAGAAGGGTGGATGGGCTCGAGGGTCGGTCTGGACGAGTGCGGAAAATCTCGCCCCCCACCGGGATTCCATCCCCAGACCGTTCAGCCCGTAGCGAGTCGCTATACCGACTACGTTAATCCGGCCCACACATTTAGTATTAGAACTTGTAAATTATGGGAAGTTAACGACGGACTTGGACATGAAAGTTTTAGAAATTAGCGCGGTATAAGACGAGTTTTATATAAGTGTGTTAATTTTCCTACGAGGGAAAATGAAAACACAAGACGCCTGGATTTTATATCTTAAGCTACAGTGGTATAACTGTAAGTACCGCATAACAGCAATGCGAACTTCCGTCATTTTCTGCCAATTAGTGATTTTTCCTTTCGATTATCCAAGCTGAAGCTTCGTAATATAAACAGCTCACCAAATATTATCAGGGCAATAAAATCAAAGGAGGATGAAACGGATTCCACAACTGACACGTAAAAAAACAGAAATATATACAAGTGTTTGGTTGTGGGAACTGAAGGGAAGAACCATTTGGAAGACCTATGTTTAGATAGGAGGAGATTATTATTAAAATGGAACCTACATACAGAGAATTGGAGAGTTTGTCTTGAATAGTCTGGCTCAGAGTAGAGGCAAGTGGAAATGAATTTTGAATATGGAAATGAAACTTCGGCTTCCACAGATTGCAGGGGATTTGTAGGCTGGGAAACCATTAGCTGCTCAAGAAGTGCTGGTCTATATAGTTGGCCACATTTGTGGTGATAATACCGTCACAGATTCAACATGGAAAATTGATTTTTTACCGATAACTGTGAGGGACGTGTGGTTGACCAAAATGCGGAAAGGTACAGTGAGCTGATGTGGCTGTTGCTTCGCCTTTGGGCGACCCTTGAGTATAACATATGTAGACATTAATGGCCAGATCGATCAGTGTATCTGGTATAACATATGTAGACATTAATGGTTAGGTCGATCAGTGTATCTGGTATAACTGATGAATTAATATTTATCGATACTGCCTTTGAAATTTCCATCAACCATGGAAATGATAAATGCAAGAATGCTTTGAAGATGTAATTAAAATATTTTTATTTTGATTATGTCAGAGAAGTTATGGATTACCGAAACGAATGAATTTTAAAGCAGGGCAGTTGCTTAGAAAGACAGTTGTAAATAAATTTTACGTTATTCATACCCTGCATTTTCTATAGTCTATATATTTAAAAAGAAACAAAATGCTGTAATTAAAATACAATAAAATAGATTAAAAACACACTACATATCACGTGCCAACTCCTTCATGTTTCGGCACCAAGGGGCCATCATCAGGGAGTTTATCAACAACAAACGTTTGTAGGTCTAACGTGTATTTCAGACGCCATTCTCCTTCACTTCCATCATAAAAGTTAAAAGTCTTACAATTTTAAACCTCCAGATTACGCATCAACAATATATGTACACACTGCTGCAACAACATCGCGGTGTGGTTTTGTTGCAACAATGTGTATATATATATTGTTGATGTAAAATCTGGAGGTTTAATATATTAAGATTTTTAACTTTTGTGATGTAAGTGAAGGAGAATAACACCCGCAAATACTTGTTGACCTACGAATATTTGTCATTGATAAAATCCCTGATTATGGCACATTGGTGCCGAAATATGTAGGGGTTGTCGCGTGATCACGTAACATGTAGTGTGTTTTGTAATCTATTTCATTGTATTTTAATTATTGATTTGTTTGTAATCTATTTTATTGTAATTTAATTACTGATTTGATTGGTTTGTACTTATATAGACATCTATAATTCTGTTATTTTCATTTGTTCAATACATTATAATGTCTTTTTTATATTTTAGTTATTACCTAATTATTAATGTACAATATAATGGTTTCGTTCTGTACTTTGTAATCGCGTCTGGGCGCCATCGAATAGAGATCCCAGCTCAAAATACTTGTCAGCACTAGGAAGTTTTCCTTGTCTTTATTGACTTAAGATAAACTTATTTCCAAGTTCAAGTGCCTAATTGTCTTTCCAACGACAGAAAAGTTTAGAAAAGCACTAAGATGAGTGGGCTAGAGAAGCAATTGTTTTGTACTGCCAAGAAGAGGCAAATATACTACTACCTTTATTTGCAAATTTTATGATGAAACTGTTAAACAAGATAAAGTTTTGCGATTTGTTTACGGACTAAGATAAACAAATTACAGTACTTTGGATATAAAACATATAGCCAGACAGATTAACTTACACAGCGTGATTTGAAAAGTCGCCTTACACGTGATTTTGAATGCAGCATAAAATCCATATTTAACAAAATATTAATTGTTAAGTTTGCTATCAAAGAAACAGGGGGTGATAATACGGAATGGGTTTATTTGGTTCAGAATAGGAGTAAATGGAGAGTTTTTTGAACACTTCCAGAAATACTTCCGATTCCACAGAGTACGATGAACTTTCTAACAAGCTAAGCGACACTTCAACTTTTCAAAATTTTCCCCCCGTGGTAGTTGATTGTTAGTTGTTAGACAAATAGAGTGAAATGCGCTATCTTACAAGAGTTCTTTTTTCCTGTGTCACAACAGCCCAGCTCTAGCCCAGGCCACCTCATTTTTTAGGTTTCCAGATAACGTGCTGTTAGACACACACACACACACACACACACACGCTACAGCTTCTCTGAACGAATGATCAGATCGCGCGCGTACACACACATACACACACGCTACAGCTTCTCTGAACGAATGACCAGCTCGCACACACACACATACACACACACACACACACAACACACACATGCTAGAGCTTCTCTGAACGAATGACCAGCTCGCACACACACACACACACACACACACACACATGCTAGAGATTCTCTGAACGAATGATCAGCTCGCAGAGGGCGCTACCTGCAAAATACAGATCCAACACAATTGACCAATATGCATTATCTCATCGGGATACGAACCCGCAATCCCAGGAATCAAGTTACTGTAGACCTAGTCTTAGACCGCACGGCCCCCTGAATCTACTTAGCAAATACGGAAAACCTAAATTTATTTTTGAATCTATATCTTCCACCTGGCTTTCAGATGCGCGTATTACTCTTTCCCTTCTGAATTATTAGCTATGTACTTTCCATTATATGTGGCAATGGCAAATTTGATGATTAATTAACACCAGCAGCTTAATAAATTTACACTGAGTGGGTGAATGACTGAATATTTCGTAGTAGCTTGAAATTAAAATGAATATTAAACAAATTGCCGATTCTTTCGTGTGGAAGATTTTAATGTAGAAAATTAGAAGTAACCGTTGCGTATTAGGTCCTGCTGTTAGAAAGACACTAACGAGTGTTTAATGATTCTGTGCCTCTCCTCGCATAGAATGAATCCCGAATAAAGGGACGAGGTGGTGGCACCCATATTGTCCGCTGATTAATGCTAACGACCCTTTGCTCCTTCATCCCAGCGGTTTAAAGGTGAACTAATACTACATTTAAAGTATGTAATGGTTGCTCTCTTTAAATTTTTGCTCCAAGAATCCCGTAGAAACGGATCCCTGCGACGACGCATACGGACACGTCACGTGTGCAATGAGATGGCAAGGTTGATGCACAGCAGGAATGTCATTGTTCCTGACAAATAGTCTGTTCATGTATTCGAGTTTCTTGGTTTACTTTCGTGTTCAGAAAAACTTGAGTTTTCATTCTGAAATTTTGTTTGTTTGAGAACGTCATTGAAACTCATTTTCGTCCTTCGTTTCTCAGAAACTTAGGCTACCATATATATATATATATATATATATATATGTATATATATATATATAAATCACCATGGCGCAATAGCCCTAGTTGGCCAAGGCCTCCTCATTAACGACGATTCATGATCACACTCAGTTACACACACACCACACTCTGTAGGACTCTTCTGGATGAGTGATCAGCCCGACGCAGAGACCTCTACCTGATGACACACAACATTCACAACACTACATGCCACCGGCGGGATTCGAATCCACAATCCCAGCAAGCGAGCGACCGCAGACACACGCCTCAGACCGCGCGGCCACTGGGATCGGCATGGAAATGTAGTGGAAAATTGCAATGATTTCGGATATTTAGAATTAGTAATGGAAATGTATGAGCAAGAACCGCGTGGAAATTATCATGACCGGCATTGACATATTTATAATTTTTTTGTTAAATTTCTCTCTTACAATGTCCTAATTTGTTTATTAATACAGCACACACTAAGAGAGCGAAAATGAAATGAGTATTCTTAGGTATAGTTGCATGGAATGCTTATTATAACACGTACGGCATTTCATTTTGCATACACTGTAGATAATTGTCACATGGAAACGAGACTCTACACTACTGTTACCCTCACTCTTAGCACAAAGTAAGCTCACGGTCAGGAATTTGGGGACAGCAGGCATATGAAACTTGTGCCTCGTCTGAATTCTTGTTGCGGTCCGTGAAACTTTTCAAAACCAACTGTGCATGTGGACCATAAATTAAATTTAGAGGAAGAAACTATGGATTGGATGACATCGTAAATCGATTATCAAGTTTTGAGAGTAAGTATCTCCTTCCTTTCTTATTTTTATGTAGGTAAAAACTTTTCTTTTTCTTTTCCAAATTTATTCGGTACGCTTGCAGACTATGTGCGATGCTTGTAGAGCATACGTGGTAAACATTGTTTTTAGATCATGAAACGAAACAAGATCTCCGTAATATCACGATTAATAGATTTAATATATTAACATTGGTAATGAAAATTATAACACAAATTTTCAAATGACAAATTGGCTAGAAGTGAAATGCATATTAAAATAGTACCAGACGGGGTAAGATGGTTTGGGTTTCCTTTTATATTTAGGTTTGGCCCCATAAATGTTTGTTTTATTTTCAGGTGTCCTGGTATTTGTATATTACGGTATTTTTACATTTATTCTTAAAGTTTGGAGATCCAACCTCCTATCTCTTAGCTCGCTGCGGCCCGCACGCACTAAAGACGTTTAGGTATGTGGGGCACATTATTGACACTGACCGCCCTTGCGGTACTCGAGTGTAGTTAATTTTGCTTTAAACAAGCTCAGAAATGTAATAAAAATGGGTCTGGTGGTAATCGCATTAGATGTGGGTGAAATATTCTTTCGAAGAATACCCGCGCTCTTTTGAACACTCCGTGAGGTGAGAGTGACCGGTGGAGTGAACATATGCCTTCAGATACAAAGAATGATTAATTTTGAAAGCGAGCTGAATCTTTGATGAACTATAGTGTATTTTAAAAGAAGGCAAACCACGAATAAAAGAGGCCAGTCAGCTGACTAAAGAATACAGCACCTCACACTTGCACAGAATCGATGTTGGAATTTGTTTCCTACAGCACCATGGTTATTCACTTATATAGCATGATTAATTCTACAAAGTCTCGAGATTCAGGTGCAGGTAACTGTAGCGAGCCTAGAATGATGTCACAAGAAGGAAGAGTGCGCGAAGTCGTGTGCGCGTAGATGAGTTTCTGCAGTCACAGAAGTGGAGGTGCCAGTATTCTGCTTACGTTGCAGCTGTAATCACGTGACTGAGGTCTGTGAGACTCGGGCTGAGTCTTGTCATGCAAAATGATGGGGAATTTGTGGATGTAATCCTTGTGTAACTAAAGCTGAGAGTAGTGAGTGCTGTTGGCTTAAGCGGGTGTAATCTGATTCTCGTAACAGAAGAAAATTTGAGGATGCAGTTGCCAATCTTCTTTGAGATAGTTACACACTGACATATCTGTTCTTCTGGGATATTGCTCTGCGTCGTTAGGCGATTGGTGTCTGACGTTTGAAGACATCATAATGGGTTCATCTTCGAGGGTTTATCTTCTTAACCGGATATTCGACCCTTCAAGACGAGACAACTTCTCTGTCCCGAAACGTCGGACGGCACTCACACAGTGACGGGACTCACTATCCAAGAAGAAAGGAAACCTCATCTGCACCGCTGTGACGTACTAAATACTCAAGCCGTTGAACGTGGACACCAAAACGGCTCTAACGGACAAGCTGTGATTAACCATTTATAGACCAAAATAATCTGCTTTATATAAGGAATCAGTGCGTACCGCGCTGTAAACACTTTCCACCACGGCTATAAAAACCAGTCAGTTAATGGCGTATAAATCAAAGGTCGCTGTCTGTTCTGAGATCCATACAAAACAATCAACGCAAGGCGGACACCATGTAGAATTTTTGGTTGTTAAACCTGGTGGTACGAAAAGAAACCGCTGAGCTTTAAAAAGTTAATATGGGTAAACATTCTCCTGCTCTCAATGTCTTAGTACAATCATTTGAAGAACACAAAGACCACGTCGTTTCTTAGTCATAACAAATCTTTCAGGGTCTACCTGGACGGAAGTCCGTGATCATGAAGATGGTTGCAGCAAGTCCGTAACCTCAGTGTCAATCACCGTCCTGCACGATGTCAAAATTCTGGAGGCTATCACGATTTGAATATCAGAAATATGAAAATAACAGGGTTCCTCTCAAGGAGAGGTTTAGTATAGTGCGTACGGCCATAATGTGTTTTGTCAAGCTGAAACTTACTAGTCTAAAAGAGTACAAATATCTTAATCGGATGTACATTTTATGTTGTCTATTTTACGTCAGTTTCTAGGGTAATGTCTTTTGAAAAAAAGTGTTGATTTTCAAAGTGAATTTCCTATAATATCAGAGCTCCAGTGGACGGATTTAAACTTTCTGGATCGTTTGACTGTAAGCATCGCTGGACTGTTTGAAGGTACACGCCACTGGATTGTTTGATTGTATAAAACACTAGGCTGTATACATCACTGGACTCTTTGAAGGTACACGTCACCGGATTATTTGATTGTATAAAACACTAGACTGTATACATCGCTGGACTGTTTGAAGGTACACGCCACGGGGTTGTTTGATTGTATAAAACACTAGGCTGTATACATCACTGGACTGTTTGAAGGTACACGTCACCGGATTATTTGATTGTATAAAACACTAGGCTACATCACTGGATTGTTTGAAAGTACACGCCACTGGATTGTTTGATTGTATAAAACACTAGACTGTATGCCTCCACTGGACCGTTTGATTGTATACACCACTGTTTGAATTTCGAAATCTATTAAATTGTTTGTCAGACGAAAATGGGACAATAAAAATGATTGTTAAATATTTCCTGTCATGCATTTCGGGAGATAAACACGTTGAAATTTGCGAGTGTTTTACTGTCAGAGTGATTTCACGCCTAATTTGAAGTTTCCGCAGTCTGGCTAATAATGACAAAACCTTCTCAAACATCATGCCGTTCTGATGGGTAGTACGTTACCGAATTTTTGGAGGCTGCCTCCACGGTAATGCCAGAAAAAGACACATTATCCTGAAGACGGAAGCAGAATTTGCTCCGAAATACCACTAGCTAATTACTAATCGACGCAGCATCATATCCTAATAAATCATAATAGTAAAAAGCCTGTTCTGTGTCGGCGGAAAATTTGTGACAAACATTTAAAAATCGCACAGCTCATTGGCTCGAATAAGTACAATGTATGTTTTATACGTGATTATGTGTCTAGCTTTGCTCCTAATATCCTGCAAACTGTTACAAAAATGTTAGGCCAAATTATCGCTGAAACTATCTTTATCGTTGCACCGTGCATTTCGTAGCACCAACTAATGCACATACATAACATATTTTACATTAAAACATTTAAAATCGTTCCAACATGTTTCGATACTAAGATCATCTTCAGGGAGCTACACTGTTCCTTGCTAAAGTCACATTTTTAATAAAACTCACTGACTAATTTCCTTACATTAACTTGGTTCTGTGGCAGCATGTCGTATTGTGTAAGTCGTAGGCTGCTAAGAATGAGCCTGACTGTGGGCGTGTGTCGTGTGTTATGCTGCGTGAGTGTTTTTAAAAATGTGACTTTAGCAAAGAACAGTGTAGCTCCCTGAAGATGATCTCAGGATCGAAACATGTTGGAGCGATTTTAAAAGTTTTAACGTAAAATTTTTATATATGTGCATTAGTTGGTGTGCTGATTAAATGACTACTATCGCTGAAACTAGTATTGGAAGAAAGTACTTTATTGTTTGTAATTTGATGATTGCGTTCTTCTGGGATATGAGAGTCAATGAGTAATAGGATCTCGGTGTTTGGAGGGAATAAACGTCCTCATTTCCAAGGGTAGGAGTGTTCAAAACGAATGAGGGGTTTCGGATTAAAAGACTTGAAACAATACTGTTTGTGTAGAGAGGACTGATATGTATTTAGATTTATCAAACATTGTGTTTCAAGTTTTAATAATTATCCTGGTCTTCAAATAGAATTGGTTATAACACGTCTGAACACGTTGATTTACATTAACAAAATACCGAGAATAACATCACTTACACTAGCAAAGATTTACGCCATCTTCTTCGTACTTAACAATACTCACTGCTGACTGCTTCCGAAACGCTGTGAGTATTTTTATCTCAGTAATTAACCAACTTGATGCACAAAATGTTTGTTTTACAATAAGTTTATTTCATGCCTCTACATGTTTCGAGCATATGTGCTCATCATAAGGAGGTCAAAATTGCATTACACAGCCTCTGGTATCATCACACTATGTGAACGCTCTTGTGTTCACAGAGTGTGATGATACCAGAGGCTGTGTAATGCAATTTTGACTTCCTGATGATGAGCACATGTGCTCGAAACATGTAGAGGCATGAAATAAAGCTTATTGTAAAACAAAAATTTTATGCATCAAGTTGGTTAATTACTGAGATAAATAAACTGAGATGCACGGTCAGCAAAACGTCAAAAGTTGTGAGTATTGTTAATGTACGTGATATTATTTATAGGAAACTATTGTCAAGGTCTTATTGCTACACAATTCAGAGACTTTGTAATCTCTCATATTGAATGCATGGATAATTTCAAATTCAGCACGAAGGCGCATGGTATAAACTAATTTAAACTACCAAACACTTACGTATTCCAAGGATCCGTCTCCTTATATTCAAGGGGTGCAGTGACAGACTCATCTCTCAGCCGGTATTCCCTTCATGCCTCGGTCTGTGACACCACCAAACGCCTTAAAGTTGAGATAATGGGAAAATAAAATGCAGCAATTATGTAACAAAGACGACGGTTAAATTCAACTCAAAGAACTTGGTTGCTAAAAGAGAATAATATTTAGAAAAGACAGCCAATTACGTGTAACGTAACAGTGAAGTGCGTTCATGTAACCATCGTAGCAGTGCAAAAGCAATAATTAATAGCATATTGTGAGTGTGTGTCCGTAGCCTTAGTTGTCCAGCATTCAATGCGCATGCGTCATACTGTCATCAGTGGCCTGTCTGGCTTAGAGTATTTTCCTCTTAAACGGCAGAATTTTAGAAAATAATTATTGATCCTAAAATGTGTGCTATGATGTTCTCTACAACTGTTATCTAAACATTTCTCATTCTAAGAAGAATTCAGTGAGTTTTGACCATAAATTTTCATGGGTCTTCGTATTATTTTGTCAGATTTTAATGAAATTTAAATTTGCTCAACAGATTTTCGATAAGTGCTCAAATGTAAAATTTCATGGAAATAGGTCCTATGGAAGACGAGTTGTTCCACGCGGACGAACAGACACACGAACAAACGGAGAGACAGACGTGACGAAGTTAGTAGTCGCTTTTCGCAATTTCGCGAACACAACAAAATTCACTGAAGGGTAGACTACTATTATTTCGAGATATTTTTGGAAGGCACAATAGATTTTTTCTCCAAAAGCCCAGACCGGCTCTGGGACTCACCCATCTTCGTATTAAATGGGTACATGGGTTTCTTTTTTGGGGTAAACTAGGATGGGAGTGAAGCTGACCCACTCATCTCCTTCTATTACCAAGGCTAAGAATGGTAATAAAAGTAAAGTGCACCCTTGTACAGATACTGAGTCTCTGTACAGACCGTACGGTCCATAGGGGAGGTTGACCACGGCACTAGAAGGGGGTGAGGGTTCAGCGTCACGCCCCGGCCACTCTTTACACCCGGGAAAGACCCGGTACCCATTGTACAGGAGGTCGGTTGGGCTCCAGGGCCGGTCTGGACAGGTGCGGAAAATCTCGCCCCCCACCGGGATTCGATCCCTGGACCGTCTAGCCCTTAGCCAGTCGCTATACCGACTACCCTACCCAGCCCGCAAGGCTAAGAATGAGCTGTCTATAAATCCACTCCCACTCTACATTTTCAAGATGTGCATAGGAACAATTTTGCCGTTTAAAGTTTTACGGACCAGCCGTGGTGTGCAGGTCACAGATTGATATACCCGAAGTAGGGTGTAATAAGAGGTTAAATATTGTATGATATACAAGTTTTTTTCGAAGCACGGAGAAGGTAAATTTTAAAATTTGAAATCTCTGTAATCTACAAAGCGTGAAGGGTCCTGGCGATAAAGTAACGTGCACGTAAACACACAACGTCACGTGAGCATTCATCTAATACAAAGTCGTGCTTACAGACAAACCCCAAGCATAAATTGTTGTTCAAGGTTCAAACGTGACGCCGTGACACATCTAAAGCTGCATGCAATTTCATCCTTTGCCGCGCTACTTCCAAGCTTCTCCCTACAACAATCTAAAGAAAAGCGCCTGACGTGTTATGGCCTCGTAATGAATTTTATGGAGATAATTAAGATAATGACCATATTTAGCGTCTCTAAAACAAAAGACAGCAAGAGGTAAAGATAGAGTTACAGGTTAGCGCCATCTAATGGGCTCAACGAAGTGGGTTTTTTTTACTTACGAACGAAAACCTGCGGTTGGCGTGTCGGAGGTTTGCCTTCGTCTTCGTAGCTCTTTTCCAGTGTGGGACTGATAATATTGCCAAGTTTACAGAGTTGCCGGATCGTGCTCACATGGGTTGGTTTTGATATGCCCGGCAACTTATCTTTCTACACGAGTTTAAAGTGCAAGGGAGCGACCAGTCAAAGAGATGGGTTGTGGAATGTGCAAGAGGGTGGCTTGGATAAAAAGGGGAAGATGTTATTGCGAAAATGAGGGATGGAACGGGAATTTTCGTTCACAATTTGCATACTTTCTAGGATGTCAGTTACGCTGGCTGCAATGTGCCTGCTAAAGCAGGACCAATTTCCGAAACTTGGTACTGATCAAGCCAAGGAGTTAAAAAATGTCCAAGGAATTTTCTTTCATTCTTAGTCTGACCTCTTTCTACCTACTCATTGCAGCTGTAGAAGATTATTTTTGCAATTAATTACACTCAATGAAATACACACAAACTACATTCGGTAGGACTCCTCTGGAGGAGAGATCGGCCCGTCGCAGAGACCTTTACCTGACAACAAACAAATCTCTCAAGATACACACATCAATTTCAGCGTACGGAGAATAAAAAATTTTATTAAAAAAGTACTTATTTTGCTTTTTTTTTGTTTAATTTTAAAATTTTGTAATAAAGCTGCCTTTGAATCTTTCTGCTTTTTGCCTGTAAACTCCTGCTCAGAGATCTACCCTTATTCTGTAAGTCATTCTTCTATCTGTTAGGTCGGAGAAGCAGATTTTATTATGATAAGACACTGAAATACTTTGATTTTATGGCACATATCATCACAACACATTGAAATAATATCCACAATTTCCTTTTTTTCTTTGTAGTAACCTAAGTACGAAATTTGTCCAATTAGCTGCCAGACAGAAAGGCAATAATATTTTACATTTGTTACTGGTAAACATAACAGTGCCGGTCCCAGTGGCCGCGCGGTCTAAGGCGTGGGTCTGCCACCGTTCGTCTGCTGAGATTGTGGGTTCGAATTCTACTGGGGCATGGAGGTTTGTCTGTTGTGAGTGTTGTGTGTTGTAAGGTAGAGGTCTCTGCGACGAGCTGATCACTCGTCCAGAGTAGTCCTACCGTCTATGATGCGTAGTTGTGTATGATCTAGAAACCTCATGAATGAGGAAGCCATGGCCCACTGGGGAGCTTTCGTGCCAAAAACAAACATACAGACTAACATAGCAGTACTCCGTTTTCTCTAAGAGGCTGGGGTGAATTGAAATTATCTAAATTGTAATCCACCAAATGGCGGAATATCTAACTAAAAAACAAATTAACTCCATGGTGCGATCACTTTCTACTGAAATTATGCACTATCTGTAGAAACCTAATTTTCCTTAATATTTTCACAGGAGCTACCCAATGTTCTATGCTCCGATTCATATGAATCCCGTCCACAGGTTTGCAACGTATATATATATATATATATATATATATATATATATATAT
>Ga0123354_10003085_pt1 | contig 22747 bp, 16 predicted proteins | sample TergutLab28metaG_2_FD_97872 | JGI IMG/M metagenome (GOLD analysis project Ga0123354, IMG submission 97872) | Labiotermes labralis P4 segment gut microbial communities from Petit-Saut dam, French Guiana - Lab288 P4 | ecosystem: Host-associated > Arthropoda: Insects > Digestive system > Gut ... | reverse complement strand
GTCAGGCATTAGGAAGATGTTCGATCTTGCCGGCCCAAATTCCATCAATCTTGGTCTGGGAGAGCCGGACCTAGACCCTCCGAAGGAAGCCATCAAAGGAATGAACGAAGCGGCATCCGCAGGGCTGAACAAATACGGACCGACCGCCGGCATCATGGAGCTGAGGAAGGGGGTCGCCGAATGGTTCTCACGGTACGGCAGCATAACCGCCGATAACGTAATGATAACGCCCAGCGGCTCTTCGGCGCTCCTTGAGGTCACGCAGGCTTTCATCAACTCTGGGGATGAAGTGCTCGTCCCGAGCCCGGGTTTTGTGATCTACTCGCCTCACACCATGCTTGCCGGAGGAAAGCCTCTTGAATATAGGCTTACCGACGGGAGCTTCCTTCCTGACATAGAGGACATAAAGAACCTTATCACAAAAAAGACAAAGATGGTGGTAGTGAACAGCCCGTCGAACCCGACGGGGGGCGTTCTTGACAAAGCCGTTCACAAAGCGATCTTGGACCTCGCGGATGACCACGACCTGATGATACTCTCGGACGAGGTCTACGACGGTTACATCTACGAAGGGGAGCACTATTCTTTCATGGACCGCTTGGATCGGGCTGTTGTAGTCAACGGCTTCTCCAAGATGATGGCGGTCACCGGCTGGAGAATGGGCGCCCTTTTCTCAAACAAAGAGATAATGAACGATCTGATAAAAATGCAGTATCATATCTGCGCCAGCCCGAACATGCCGGCGCAATACGGGATATTGAATGCGCTGCCGGTAATGGAAAACTATCTTGAGAACGCAAGGAAGATATTCAAAGCCAGAAGGGACCTTATCTCGAAACGTATCAACGCGATCGACGGCATGCAGATAATGCCTCCGAGAGGTTCTTTCTACGCGTTCCCTTCGTACAGCCTCGATATGAGGTCGGAGGACCTTGCTAATACTCTTGCAAAGAACGGCCTCATTTGCACTCCGGGGTCGTCTTTCGGAAAGTACGGGGAAGGCCATCTGAGGTTCTCATATGCCGCAGACGAGAAGAAGATCAATGCGGGGATGGATATACTTGCAGACACTATGGGAAAACTAAAGAGTGGATAAAATGGCTGAAAGAATCAACCTTGATGACCCTAATGCAGACCTTTTCGGTCTGAATGATGAAGAACTCTCCGATGAGGAGTTCGCAGATAAGCAGTTGTATGGGAAGACCCCGGGCAGAGTTGCGGCCCTCGGCGACCTCACATATGACGCGATGATCAAAACAATAGATGACATGGGCCTCCCCGAGGAAGCGAAGCGGAAGATGATCTTCACCATGACAGCGAACAGCGTACTTGATCTGATATTCGACGCAAGCCCGATCGATCTGGGGCTGGAGGCCTCGTTCTGCTTCGACATGTTCGTAGGGGCCTCGCTTACGAACAAGAAGTTCAAAGTGGACCTGTTCAAAGAGCTGGAACAGGCACTTTTTGACATAAAGAGGGAAGACTTCCCGGACAACGATGCGTACGAAATGGCGCTTGAGGAATTCGAGGAGAAATGGTGGGAGATACCTCAGCCTCTGCTCGAGAAAAGAACTCCGAATGACGCCATAATAGAAACGCTCTCCAAATACGGCCTGACAGAATGATCGAGATATCAGCCTCCGCACCCGGAAAGTTCGTCATATTGGGCGAGCATGCGGTCGTTTACGGCAAACCGGCGATAGCTCTTGCCATAAACAGAAGATTCTTCATGAGGGTAAAAAAAGATGACGAATTCAGGATCAACAACGAGATCGCCGATATCAAAGCCAATCCTCACATAAGGTACATCTCCGGCAGGAACGATATTTTCCCTGTTTCCGTTCAAATGGACAGCGGGATACCCACGGGTTCCGGGCTGGGATCGTCCGCCGCACTCTCTGTTGCGTTCTCAGCCGCTATGCGCGCACTATGCAACAGATCGATGGCTGAAGAGGATATAGCGGAAGAGGCCTTTGAGGCGGAATATTTCAGCCAGGGAAGGGGGAGTCCTATGGACACATCTGTCTCCGCCCACGGCTACGGAATAGCCCTGAACATGCCTGCGAACGATGAAGACCGTCTCTGGAAAATTACCAAGAACGAGCACGCCTGGGACATATCGAAGATAGAGATCCCGGCGATGACCTTTGTCATCGGTTATACCGGGATAAGGGCGGCAACGGGGCCCCTTGTGGAGAAGGTCAGGAAGTACAAGGACAGCAACCGCTTCGCTTCGGACATAATCGACGAGATAGGGCAGATAACCATTGACGGAATGAGAGCCCTGCGGGCCAACAACGTGGTGGAACTTGGAGAGCATATGACAAAGGACCATAAGCTCCTCTCCATCCTGGGTGTGTCGTCGGATGAGCTGAACAAGCTTGTCAACGCTTCCCTTCCCTATGCGTATGGTGCCAAGCTCACAGGCGCGGGCGGCGGCGGAAGCGTTGTTGTACTGACAGACCAGCCCAAGAAGGTGAGCGATGCCATATCCTCACGCGGCGGGGTGCCGTTCGTTGTGAAGACCGGCGTGGAAGGAGTGAAAGTTTCGGTAAAAGAAGAATAATGTGGCTGTACGCCACGTTTTTAAATGAGGTCTTCGAAACCTTCGACGACCTTGGGGAACCTTTCCTTGACCACTTTGAGGAGGTTGTAGACGTTGACCTCTTTGATGTCCGATCCGGAGATCAGTTTCACAAGCTCGTCGATGGTCTCATCGTCAAGTTCCGCCAACCTTTCTTTGGCCATCCAGTTCCTGTATAGCTTGTCCTCCATCCTGTCGCGCCACATCTTCTCATAAGGCATGAGCGCGTTTTTGGAGAAATCCCCTTTCTTGGCGCATTCCGTTAAGACCAGACCTGCGTACATACCTGTTCTGCATGCGTGGCATATCCCGCCTCCCGTTATCGGGTCTATTATCCTTGCGGCATCGCCCACCAGAATGATGTTGTCGTCCACGGCGCAGTCCAGCCCGGGGCAGGTCGACACCATCCCGGCGACGACCTCTACAGGCTGGCTGTTCTTGAATCTCGGATCCTCTGCGATGAACTTGTCCAGATACTTCTTCGGTTCTGCATCCTTGCACAGTTTCGCCATCACTCCGATCCCAACGTTGGCTACGCCTTTGCCCTTGGGGAATATCCACAGATATCCTCCGGGCGCTATCGAGGTCCCGATATTGAACTCGCAGTACTCGGGGTCGATGTCCGCGTTCACCATTCTGTACTGGAGGCAGGAATCGATGTCGTTCATGTCAAGCTTGGTATCTATGCCGGCCCATCTTCCTACCTGGGACTCGTATCCGTCTGCGGCAACGACCGCTTTCGCACGGATCTCGATCTCTTCCCCCATGCTCTTGGCCTTAATGCCTACAAGCTTTCCGCCCTCTCTTATGACGTCGGTGCATGAGGTGCGCATCATTATCTTTGCGCCTGCCTCAGCCGCGTCTCTTGCAAGGGCTTTGTCGAAGAGATGCCTTTCCAGAACATATCCTACCTCGGATCCGGCGTGGCTCTCGTCAAGTTTGAACTCGTATCCGCTTGGAGACCTTATCACGGCGCCGACCATGTCGGCGCATATCCATGCCGGGTCCGGTTCTATCCCTACTTCTTCCAGCCATTTCTTGGAGACGCCTTCCGCACATCTTAGGGGCGCTCCGATCTCCGCTTTCTTTTCTATCAGGATGGTGCTGAGGCCTCCTTTCGCGCAGAACTTCGCCGCCATGCTTCCGCCGGGGCCGCCTCCCACAATGACCACGTCGCACTCGTATTTCTTCATGCTTTCCCCTCCATCGACAGTGCATGGACCGGACAGATCTTCACGCATCTTCCGCATTTGGTGCATTTGCTGTTGAATTCCAAAACAAAATCGTTAAGGAATATCGCATTGACCGGACATGATCCGACACATCCTCCGCAATGCAAACACTTGTCTACATCTACTATCATTCAGATCTCTCCTTAGACCGAATCCGGCCTCTGGTCCTCCGGGACCACTAATGCCGCCTCAAGTTCCGCGGCTTCTTTCTTGTGCTTCGCTTTCCACTCGGCCAACGGCACCGAGAACTTGTCTTCGATCTCCTTACGGTACTCCGGCCCTCCGTTATAGGCACAGAAGGGGATCACCTGACAGTCCGGTGTTATATAGTGGACGCCGCAGCGCCTCACTCTCTCAACGTCATAGTTATGCATGTCCTGGAAATGCATCCCGCCGAAGAACATCGCTTTCCATGAGAATGACGCCAGGGCCTTCTTTGACCTTTTGCTCATAACGCTCGACATCATTTTGATGAACTGCCCCTTCGTCAATCCTCCGGGAAGGTTCTCTTCGATGATGGAGTTGTTCAGCAGTTTTAGAAGCTTCATTGCTTGCATCTTCTTGAACACGGCCTTTTCCGCCTTCAGCGATATCTGCTGGAGGCCGTCCGTGAACTCCTTTATCTTGATGAACCTGGGGAAAGGCGTCACTATTCCATTCTCGTCCATGAACACATATGTGGCGATGCCGCAGTGAGGGTGCGTAGTGAACGTGACTTTGTTCTGATTCAAAATAATCGATGCGAAGTCGGATATCGGCGCCACCACGGGCACGGGGTACCAATCATCTTTGGTCGCAAATCCTGTCTGCTCCTCAAAGGCCTTGACGAGGTCTGGAAGAGTGAATCTTCCTTTTGTTAATTCCTCTTTTGTCATCCTTCCGGTGAATGCTACAGGCTGGAAGTTGATCCCGCGGACAACGTCAGAGTTATCGAACGCGAACCTTACCATGTCTCCTATCTGGTGGTCGTTCATCCCTTTGACGACCGTCGGAACGAGGACTATTGACGGACATGTTCCGACCTCTTCTCTGAGCTTCCTGCAGTTGGCTATGACGTCGAGTTTTACCTTGAACATCTTCCTGTCCCTTGCCTGAAGGTATATGTCGTCGGTCAATCCGTCGAAGGAAAGGTAGATCGAATTGAGCCCCGCTAAGGATGCCTCTTTCAGGAGGTTGTACTTCCTGGCGAACTCTATCCCGTTGGTGGCTGCCTGCACCTGAGCGAACTCCCTGTCCTTGGCCGCTTTTACTATTTTGACGAAATCCGGGTGGACGGTCGGTTCTCCGCCAGAGAACTGTACGGCGGTACATTTTATCGGCTCTTCCGCCCTGAGCGCGTCCAGCATTTTTACGATCGCTTCATAATCGGGCTCGTAGACATACCCCTGCTGGTTCGCGTTCGCGAAACAGATCGGGCAGTTCATGTTGCATCTGTTGGTGAGATCGATGTTCGCAAGGGCGGAACATGTGAGCATGTCTATCCTTTGGCCGTCGATGAACACATGTACGTTATCTCCTTCTTTCAGGCTCTTGTCCATGGGGTTTCGAAGTCCGATGCCGTCATGAGCGAACTCTTCCGCCTTGAGGAAAAGCTCTGTGTCGGACCAATAAACATCACAGAATTTCCCGTGCTCCGGACAGGTCTTGTCCATGAAGACCTTGCCGCCTTCGTCGAATAAGGTCGCATCAAGTATCTTCCCGCATTCTGGACAGACAGACTTTGTCTCTTTCGGAAGCCCCTTCTTGACCGCATAATTCTGCATTGTAGAAGTCATTGTACCAAGCCTTAGACTTACTTGGATTTATAACTTCTTATGCGCGCATGCGCCGCGGGGGACTACCCCGCTAATTGTAGTTCCTACATTTATCAGGGCAACCGGAGTGAACATCATGGAATAACATGAGACGAACGATCAAAGGATTCAAAAGGTCAAAGGACGGCAGCATGCCGTTCGTTACCATTGCGGTGGTTCTGCTGCTGCTTGCGTCTGCGTACGGAGTGATGATCTCACAGGCAAAGGAGATCGGCGACACCGCGGACAACATAGTAACGGAACTGGGGTCGCTGGACACATCGATAAGAGATACGGAAACATTTGTGGAAAGAGGATTGGGGGAACTCATCTTCAAGATAAGTACGGACCCTGAAGGCGGCTCTCTTGAGAACAGGGCCGCGTTGTTCAAAAAACAGTCCGATGAATGGATGAAACGCAATTTTCCAAACATGGACCGGGGCGTCTCCGTTTCCGTCAGGGATTTCGACTTCGCGCTTGACGTGGAGTCTCTCAAAATGACATCTTCCGATATTTTTACGGGCGGTTTCACACCCTCATACCTAAAAGCGACCGGGTACTACACCGCGAATTTCATATCTGGTTCAGGAACAGTCCAAAGGACGACAGAGGTCTCTACCGACGGGACGTGTGCCTTGCCTCTTGTTGCCGAGCAGGGGTCGCTTTTTGACCTAATGGTCTCCAGCGACGGTTCCGCGCTGTCACAGATGATGACCCATCAGCTCACTGCGCTTGCCCAGTACAGGGTCTTGAACGGATACGGCGCCCTCGGAGAGTACGGAAACATGGGCACCATGTCGATCATTACCGCCGCCGACGTCGAAGCCGCATACCGCAGCTCTGTGAATGTCCTCAGCCTGCTGGTCTTCCGCAGCTCGGAGGACGGCCTCGATGCGAACATGAAGCAGATGGACCTCGCGGACTGGCTCGTGTCCAAGGACGGTCAGATAGAGATCGACCTTTCCGCTGTGTATTCTCAGGCGCTCCTTTCAATAATGGATGATCTGGCACTAAAGTGGTTCGACTATCTGTACGGCAATGTCTTCATCGACATTGCGGACATGCTGCTTGACGGCCTTAAGAATGCATGGGATTCTTTGATAGGGTTCTTTTGCGGAAGGAATGATTTCTCCGCCGCACCGTACATAGAGCGCGTGATGGCCGATAACGGGTTAGACATCGGCATGTACAGGTACCTTTTCAGCGGAAAAACGGCCTCGATACAGATATCCGGACTCGATGCCACCATCGGCGGCAGGAACGTAAAGATACCGTCGTTGACCGTCTGCCCGGATTACCCCTCCGTCGACCTGATGTCATGGGGAGGTGTATCGAATTTCAAAAGCGAATACAGAGCCAACACGAATGAGATCAGGGAATGGATACGGAGCATCATCAACACCGCAGCTGTGACCGTAGGTACCTCAAAGGCTCTTGGAACCATCAAAGTACCGATCGATCTGAGCGATGACGAAAGTTTCATGGAGACCATCTACAAAACGGTCGACATTGCCCTCCGGAAGGGGAGTTCTGAGGTGGAGAGGATCATGACCAGCGCCATCAAGGACCAGAGCATATCCGACCCGTTCTGCTCAGCGATATTCCGTACCATCTCGGAGAACAGCGATAGGATATACGGCACCGGTCTTTTCGAAGATAATATCCGGTCCTCCGTCAAATTGGCCCTGACCTCTTACCTCGAGGAAAACGGCATCGGCTTCGACGGTGCGGACATCGAGAGAATGACCGATGTCATCCTCAGCGGCGACGATGTCAGAGGTGCGGTGACCCAATACAAGAACGCGGTCGCCGGCTGCCTCAGCGGTCTGAGTAAGCTTACCGACGTCCCGGCAGGAAAAGGCGGGGTCATAAAGGACGTCTGTACTGCCATTTTTAAGACGGGGGTCTTTGCCGTCGATATAGCGTTCGATGTCCCGGAGAGGATCAGGACGCTTTGCTCCGAAGCTATCGAGAACACCAACATCAATGCTTACAGCGGCGTCATCGAACTGCCGGGCACGGACAGCTTCAAGCTCACAGGTTCCGACGGGAACACTTCGGTCGAAAAACTGTCCATATCATCCAAATCATCGCCGAAGATACAGGTCAGGCCGCCGAACGACAACCTTTCCGATTGCGTCCATTACGTCGGTTTCAACGAGAACACCGGCGCATCGTACTCCACCGCGTTCTCCGTCAAAGTGGAGGACCATCTCGAATACACCATAAGAAGCTCCGGGGTGCTCGAATCGGCCATGGGCATTTCCGACTCCGTTTTCAAAGGGTCTTCCGAAATATGCATGGAGCTGAAGATAATCGTCGCGAGCGGATGGGAACTCGCCGGCGTTAAGGGCTACACTCCAAGCAACACCCTTCTGGTCGATGTTTGGAACGCCCTGATAAAGATCCTCTCGCCTATTCTGGAGCCTCTTCGCAAGATCGTGTCGATGATCACTGACGCCCTTTCGATACTGGGCTCGGCGCTGATCGAGTTATCGAAATACGTCGCGAAGATCGTCGAGAAGCTGTACGAAGCGATAATGACGCCCCTTGAGATCCTAGGCAGGTTCATTGAGGAGAAGCTAGACAGCATATTCAGTTCAATACTGGAAAAGGCGGTCGATGCCGTTGAGTGGATCGTCGGCATCGATATGTCGAAACAGACGGTCGGATTTTCTTTCATGGGATTCACCCTCACGTTCACAACAAAGCTGACCACGCTCGCAAGCAACACCAAGACGCTGCTGACGGTCACCCTGAGCTGCGTCATCCACAACTTAAAAGTATTCGGTTCCGTCACCATCAAGCAGAGAGGCTCCGGCTCAACAAAAGAGCTTATGCTTTCCGGCAATGCGGGGATCGAGGGCGAAAACTGGGGCGTTACCGCAGAGATCGACCCGCTTATGAAATCCACCAGCCATATGATCGCCATAAACGGGCACGTCAGAGGGGTCATGTTCGATGTGATCCTCCCGGACCTTGTCCAGTATCAGCATGTCGACTTCAAGCTCTCGAACATACCGGGCATAGGCACGTTGCTTTCTAACATACCCTTGCCGATACCCGGCCTGAAAGCGACCATTGATGCAGGCATTGACCTGAAGTACAACATCCCATTCAAGACCGGGGTCCTGATCAACGAGTTCGAACTGAACCCCCCGGGGGACGACAGGGACAACGAATGGGTCGAGATCCTGAACGCGACAAAGTCCAGCGTAAACCTGGACGGTTACACCTTGACCGCAAGCTCTGATCCAAAAACGAAGGTCTTCACCATCAGAGGCCTGACATTGTCCCCCGGACAAAGAGAAGTGATCTACCTCCCGGGATTGTTCCTGAACAATTCCGGCTCATCGCTGCTTTCGGCGGGAGAGGTCATTACCTTGAAAGCTCCGGACGGGACGGAGGTCGATAAGACCCCCGCAAAGAAGGACTCCGCGAACGACAGCCGCACCTGGCAGAGAGTGGCGGATGCCGCTATAGATTGGACCTTTGCAGAAGGTACCCCGGGCAAGACCAACTGCGGCGGGATTTTCGGCGTAGCGATGGTCAAAGCGCAGATCATCAAGGTGCTGCAGGATTCGGCCGTTAAGACCATGGGAAAGATGAAATCCCTCAACAGCACCGACGACCTTGCAAAGTTCTTCAAGGTAGCCATCCACGATGCGATCGATACGGCGATAGGGATGATGGCTGCCTGCCTTGTAGAGGCCGCGATATTCGTGTCGTTCGGCATAACCGACGCGACCTCCACCCTCTGCGCCGGTGTACGGCTCTCTTTGTTCATAGACTCCGGATTTATCGAAGACGGACTGAAATATCTTGTCGGAGAGATCGAATCGCTCCTCTTCAACGTTGAGAACCCGTACGGCATCAGGCCCATAGAGGTCCTGACAGACAACCTATACCTCGGGATCATGGTATATATGGGCATTAATCCTCCGAAATTCCTGAATGTCATCGATGTTCTCCCGCAGACCAAGCTGGGGATCCACATCAGCTGCAACATGTCAGCCATCTGCAGGCTCATCGGCGCTGACGTAGGGAAATGGAAGATCACTGCGGGGGTGTTGCTCTCGGATTGCCCGACACCGCTCATACCGCTTATGCTGAAGCCTAACATGACGCTCGATTCAGACCTCTGGCTCTTAAGAGCCACTTTCACTTCGGTGTGATGTGCCATGACCGACGTGTGTTACAAAAGGAGGACATCTATGTTTAATTATAGTTGATGCGTATAACCTTCCATGGCCGGAGCGAGTTTTCGAATACCTACCGTCCTTTCTGCGGATGAGCTTATGGACAAATCGTTCAAAAGAGCATCAAAGATCACAAAGAAAGGATCGGACGCGTTGGACGGAAAAAAGAAGACCGCCCTGGCCAAGGTAACTGCTTCCGCTGACATCGTGATATCGACACTCAACGGTTACATCGACAAATTCCCAAGGATCGACAAGAAAGAAGATTTCCTTCCGGAGCTGGTCGACCTCGTCATCGGAATAGACAGATACAAAAAAGCACTTGGCGCTCTGAACTGGGCCTCCAGCAGAATTGACAAGCTTAAGAACGATTCACTCAGAGAGATAAGAGGGACCAAGGACCCTGTCAGAATAGACAGCATAAAGAACAGCTTCTACGGAAGGATGTCGTCTCTGATTAAAAGAATAAACGATGACCTCCTCTTTTTACAGGAAGCAAAGAACAAATTCAGGAAACTTCCGGCGGTGGACCCGGGCGTACCGACGGTCGTGGTGGCCGGTTTCCCGAATGTCGGCAAAAGCAGCCTGGTGGCAAAACTGAGCACGGCAACCCCTCAGATCGCACCGTATCCTTTCACGACAAAGGGCATAGTCATAGGGCACGTCAAAGACGATTGGAGGATGTTCCAGATAATAGACACCCCCGGCCTCCTTGACCGTGTGTTCGAGGACAGGAACGATATAGAAAAACAGGCCGTCCTTGCACTGAGGTATCTGACAGACGTCATGGTGTTCATCCTCGACCCGTCGGAGACCTGCGGCTATGACATGGAGAAACAGAGCGCCCTTTTGGAATCTGTGAAGGTCAACTTCTCCAACGTTCCGATGATAGTTGCCGAGAGCAAAAGCGATGTGCTTAAAAGAGACGGGGAGAACATCAGTTTTTCAGTAGAGACGGGCGACGGCATGGACGAACTAGTGGGGAATTTATTGTCCCTCGTGAGGATCATTTTCAGGGAGAAGGCGGCAGATTCAGAGGAGATCTGAACATGCAAGAGATCATAGCCAGCGATGGAATGAAAGAGTACTTCAGATCGCTTTCCAGAAAGACCGACGAATGCTACAGGATCGCCGAGGCCGCAAGAAAGCTCGGCAGAGACCCCGAACCCTTCGTCGAAATACCTCAGGCGGAGGACCTCGCTTCCAGAGTGGAGAAGCTCCTGAAGGACTATGGCGTGGAGGGGGTCGCCGATGACATACGCAGGCTCACCGAAGAACACAAGAACCGTGAGATAGTGGCGCTGATGATAGCCGGCGAGATCGCAAAGAGGCCTGGGGAAAGTCTAGAGAAGATCGTTGACAGAGCAGTAAGGGTGGGCCTTGCCGTTCTGACAGAAGGGATACTCGTGGCGCCTCTCGAGGGGATCGCGGATACAAAGATCAAGACCAACCCGGACGGCTCCTCCTACATCGACCTTATGTTTGCGGGACCTATCCGCGCAGCCGGCGGTACCGCGCAGGCAATGAGCGTCCTTATAGCGGACATGGTACGCCAGGCTCTTGACATCGGCAAATACATCCCTACTAAAGAAGAGACGGCGAGATTCAACGAAGAGATACCTTTGTATAAACAGTGCCAGCATCTTCAATTCTTACCAACCCCGCAGGAAATAGAAACGATCGTCAGGAACTGCCCCATATGCATCGACGGAGAAGGAACGGAGACAGCTGAGATCTCGGGGTACAGAGACCTGCCGAGGATAGAGACGAACCGCGTAAGAGGCGGCGCATGCCTGGTCATTGCCGAAGGAATGTGTCAAAAAGCCTCTAAACTTAAGAAACACGTGGATAACCTCAACATCAAAGGCTGGGATTTCATCGGAGAGTATGTTGAGGCTCACAAGACGAATGATGAGGAGGAAGACACACAAAAAACAGTGCAGCCGTCTATTACATACCTCAAAGACCTTGTTGCGGGAAGGCCCATCTTCGGGCATCCCTGTGCGGTGGGCGGATTCCGGTTGAGATACGGCCGGGCGAGGACCACCGGGCTTGCAGCGCTTGCATTCAATCCGGCAAGCATGTATGCGATGGACGAGTTCATGGCACTCGGCACTCAGGTCAAAATAGAAAGGCCCGGCAAGGCCTGCGTTGCTACGCCGTGCGATATGCTTGATGGGCCATACGTATTGCTAGAGGACGGCAGCCTCGTACATTGCCAGACGAAAGAGGAAATGAAGGCTGTCAGCACGGAAGTCGCAGAGATAGTCGATAACGGGGAGATCCTGGTCCCCTTCGGCGAGTTCAGCGAGAACAACCATGTCCTTGTGCCGTGCGGTTACCCTCTGGAATGGCACAGAGAAGAGATACTTTCCAAGACCGGCCTCCCGGATGACTGGGGGGACCCCACTTACGAACGCGCAAAGGAGATGTGCAAACAGTTCGGGGTCCCGCTGCATCCGAAATACAACATGTTCTGGTATGATGTCCCCCTAGAGAAGCTGAAGGACCTCAGGTCCAAGATACTCTCGAACGGAAGGTTCGAAAAGAACCTGGTGGTCCCCAACGAACCGCTGATGAAAAGGATATTGGAAGACCTTTGTGCAACGCACCGCTTGTCCGGGGGCGAAGTCGTCATAGACGAACTGTATTCCATGCCTCTGCTGGATGGGCTCGGTCTCGGAGTAAAGGAAGGCGGGTTATATTCTCTGAAAGAACTCGATGGTGATGACACTTTATCGTCAATAAGCGCGGCGGCGGGATTCGAGATACGCGCAAAAGCGAGGACCCGTATAGGGACCAGAATGGCCCGTCCTGAAAAAGCTAAAGAAAGGGAGATGACGCCGAAAGTGCACTCTCTCTTCCCGGTCGGAAGGGACGGACAATACGGCAGAGACATCGACTCCGCTATCAAGGCATCCAACTCCAAGGCCGCCAATCTAAGATCGGCGGAGCCTGTGCTGAATATCGAGGTCGGGAAAAGAATGTGCCCGAAGTGCAGCAACATTACGTTCCGCACATGGTGCAGGGAATGCGGCGAGCACACTCTGGCATCGACCGCAAAGAAGACCTACGGGAGCGGCGGGCCGTCGACGATGGGCATCAACGTGTCTGATGAGTACCGCAGTGCGCTCCGAAACCTCAACGAGGCCGCCCCGGATGAACTCAAATGCGTCGAGGGGCTTATTTCCAGAACTAAGACCCCGGAGATACTTGAGAAAGGGATCCTGCGATCAAAGAATGGTGTGTCTGTCTACAAGGACGGCACTATCAGATATGACATGACCGACATGCCTCTCACCCATTTCAGGCCGAGAGAGATCGGCCTCAGCGTAGAGAAGGCACATGAATTGGGGTATGTCCGCGACTGGAACGATGCGCCGCTCACGAGCGAGGATCAGATATGCGAGCTAAAGGTCCAGGACATAATCCCGTCAAAGGACTGCGGGGATTTCCTAGTGAAAATATCCAGATATCTGGACGATGAATTGGAGAAAATATACGGTCAGGAAAGATACTATAATATCCGCGGCAGGTCCGAGCTCATCGGGCACCTGACGTTCGGGCTGGCGCCGCACACGTCCGGCTGCATTCTGTGCCGTATTATCGGATATTCCGACATCAGAGGATGCTACGGCCACCCGTTCTTCCATGCAGCAAAAAGAAGGAACTGCGACGGGGATGAGGACTGCGTGATATTGGCACTCGACGGTCTGCTGAACTTCTCAAGGCTGTATCTCCCGGAAAGGAGGGGCGGGCTTATGGATGCGCCTCTCGTTCTTACCACAAGACTCGACCCCAACGAAATCGACAAAGAGGCTCACAACATAGACTGCCTCAGAAGTTACCCTCTTGAGTTCTACAATGCTGCAATGGAGATGCGCGACCCGAAAGAAGTGGAAAAAATGATGGACCTGATTGCCGGGCGCATCGGGACCGAAAAACAATACGAGGGGCTGGGCTTCACCCATGACACCCATGATATCTCCGAGGGGCCGAAGAACTCTGCGTATACGACCTTGGAGACCATGGCAGACAAGACGACCGCCCAGCTGCTCTTAGGAAAGAAGATACGTGCGGTCGATGAAAGGGATGTTGCGATCAAGGTGATCGACAAACACTTCCTGCCCGACATGGCAGGCAACCTCAGGAGCTTCAGCACGCAGATGGTCAGATGCGCCAAGTGCGGAGAGAAGTACAGGAGGATGCCTCTGTCCGGCATATGTAAATGCGAAAATCAGCTGATCCTCACTGTGCACGAGGCCAGCGTAAAGAAGTATCTGGAAGTGACAAAGGAGATCAGCAACAAGTATGACCTCAATGAATACACCAAGGAGAGGATAATGATCCTCGAGATGAGCATGAACTCGGTATTCAACAACGACAAGGTCAAAAAGAGCAAGCTCTCGGACTTCTATTAATGGAGAAAACGGGCTTGCGCCCGTTAAGATCAGACCTCTTCTCCCAAGTGGGCGAAGGCGTCTTCTGATTGTTTGGAAAGTATTTCCATCGCTTTGTCGAGGGCTTGTTTCGCTGTAAGAGAGCCGTCCGTCTCGTATCTGAAGTAGAAATTGGTATCGTCCGCTTCAACGGTGACCGCACCTCTCGATGTGGTCTCGCATTCCCTGCACATGGCGCAGTTCAGAGCGTTCTTTACCTTCAGTTTGCCGTTCTTGACCTCAAAAACGGACCTGGAACAAACTTCCATACATTTGAGTACGTTGGGATCGCCGGCCCTTTTCTCATCGACGGATACCTTGGGAAGATACTTATACCCTACGCCAAAGGTGGCCTGCCATTTCGCATGGTTTCTGGCCACTCCCATCACTGCCGTTGCATAGATGAGTACCGCCTGCCCGCCTGTGAGCTCCGCTATGGGGATGAACTGGTCCTTGACCGCAAGGTCCGGGTTCCCAAGGGGCATCATGTCGCCTGAAAGGACTGTGCACGGCCCTATTTTGTTGAGGCTGTACATTATCGTACAGCTGGGGCACCCTTCCCCTCCGCAGACGCATTCATTCTGGAACGTGAAGAGCTCATGATCGGTTGGTACGGGTACCATTCCGAGCCTATGGGCTACTATCTCGTCGAACAGAGGCGTTACGCTCTCATACTCTTTGTCATCCACCATTATCGGCCCCAGTTGGAACTCCACCTTGTCGATCGCCATTTTGGGGATGTCGGTAAGCATGGTCCTTCTGAGTGCATTCGCCATGGCGGGAGATGAATTCTTCAGTATGAATTTGCCCTTCATCTCCTCCATTTCGAGTATCTCTATCTCCATGAGGTGCCTCCTCAGACCCTACGCCCTCTGCGACCGCCTTTCTTCTTAGTGCCATCATGCGGGATCGGTGTGACATCTTCGATGCGCCCGATCTTCAGCCCGGCCCTTGCGAGAGCACGGATGGCCGCCTGAGCACCCGGTCCCGGTGATGTTGATTTGTTTCCGCCGGGTGCACGCACCCTGACGTGTATCCCGACTATTTCCTTTTCTTTTGCGACCTCGGCGATCTTTTCCGCAGCTTTCTGTGCGGCGTACGGCGAAGATTCATCCTTGGCTTGTTTAACGACCATTCCTCCGGTGACCTTGCCTATCGTCTCGGCACCGGTTATGTCCGTAAGAGTGATCATAATGTTGTTGTAACTTGCGAATATATTCGCTATTCCCCATTTCGCCGTCATCAGACCTCACCATCCTCAACTGTTATTCCTGCTTCTTCCGCATCTGCCTTTGCTTTTGCGGCTGTTTCCTTGTCGGCCTTTTCTTTGGCTTCAGCCTTCATCGCTGCGATGGCTGCCATCTGCTCGGGCGATGCCCTCATCGGGTGCATGTCATCCGTGAAGGGAGAGGCATCGTTGAAAATGACCGAGGCCTCCTCTTCCCTGCTGACTATGTATCCTGGGACAGTGACCCTGTGGCCGTTAATGTGTATGTGGCCGTGCGTGATCATTTGCCTTGCCTGCTTTATCGTTGACGATAATCCCTTTTCGTAAACGACCGTCTGAAGCCTTCTCGAAAGGATATCGTTCTCAGAAAGGATAAGGATGTCGTTCAGGTCCGAGCCGGTTACCGGCAGGAGGCCCATGCGCGAACACTTCTTGATCAGTGCGTCCGTCTCGACCTTGGCCTGCGCGTCCCCTCCTCTGAGGCGGGCCTGCAGTTCCCTGGACTGTTTCCTGAAGTTCCTCAGGATGGTCTGTGCCTTCCACACTTCAGTCTTGTTCTTAAGGCCGAACTCGCGGACGATCTCCACTTCTTTCTTTATCCTCTCCCCCTGCCAGGGGTGGGAGGGCGTATCATAAGACCTGCGTGAGAATTTTGGATCTCCCATTCATACCACCTCAGGATGATTTCCTCTGGACACCGATCGTAAGCCCCTTCCTTCCATTGGAACGGGTCCTCTGACCTCTGACCTTGTGTTTGGACTCATGTCTTATGCCGCGGTAACAGCGGATCATCTTCATTCTGTTGATGTCGTCCTTTTGGATCATGTCCAGGTCGTTTCCGAAAAGATGCATGTCGGCCCCTGTTTCATAATCCATCTGCCTGTTGACCGCCCAGTGCGGTGCATACTCAAAATATGTCAGAACGAGACCCTCGATCTCTTTGACCTTCTCGTCTGAAAGTGTTCCTATCTTTGCCGTAGCTTCGACATTGGCCTTCTTCACTACGATCTGTGATACTCTTTTTCCTACGCCTTTGATACTCTGAAGCCCTATCACTGTCCTCTTCTGACCGTCGATATCGCTGTTTGCGATACGAACTATGAAGTTGAAGTTCTCGTCTTCGGTCTCAGGCGCGTCCTTTTTTGGTTTCGCCATATTCATTCCTCCGTAAATGTTCCCCTTGGGGATGTGCTCAAGCGCCTGGTCCTTACGGACGCGCTCTCAGTGTTCGTCTGTGACGGGTCCTGAGTTTACGTTATTGCTTGGATTGTGTCATCCTTATTAAAGGTTATTATAAACAGGGTTTATTTTGACACTTTATAAAGAAGTATCTGAATGCGAAAGTGAGAAACGGAGAACATTTCCCTAACTATTTTATGAAAAAAGTGCGAATCTGTAAGAGGCTTTCTCCTAACTCGATATACTTATACGTACAAAAAATATACACAAACAAGGAATGCGTTAAGCACAAGAGGCGGTTGTCATGAAAAAATTCTGGTTAGTGGTTTTGTCATTGATCTTTCTGGCAATCATCGTGACAGGTGCCATACTGGCATTCTCATCTTACAACAACGATCAGAAGGACGGCACGCCGTCTCTCGACAGCTTTCCAGCAGGGCAGGGGACGCATTTCGGATTGACCGCAGAAACAGAGGCAAAGATAAAACAAGACTATCTGAGTTTCGATGTAAGCACAGATCCCGTCACTACGGCAGAAGATGTTGTGCTCCGCTATTATTATGGAACATATGACGGCAGCGTTGCGACAAAAATAGGATATTGGTTTTACGGGTATCTTGCAGTGATAATCTACGAGCATATTGACGGCATAACGATCACATATCCAAGTACACATAAAATTCTTGTATGGAACGATGGGAATTTCTATAATTTGCAGGAAGCATATGACAATGGTCTGCTGACGAAAGACGATATCCAGAGGATCGCTGATATCTTGCCATTATTTTGGTCTGAAGAGAAACAGATCAGGCAAGGCTATGTAGACGCTTATGTCAAGCTGAATGTCCCCGAGGCCACTGCGGATGGTGTTTGGATCGAACTCAACTACGGCAAATATTACAACGAATTGCACAGCGGCAACACCACAGTATTGATGATGTGGCATAAGGATGAGGGAACCTCCGCCGCGATAAGGGAGGTTTATGTCGGCGATGTGAAATTCATCTATAGCAACGGTTACAGCATCACAGTGTGGAATAACGAAAGTTTCTATGGATTGCAGGACGCCTTTGACCAAGGGTTGCTGACGAAAGAGGACATAATAAAAATCTCTGAGCTTCACAAGGCGGCGTACCCAAACCTATACACTGAATGATGACCGCGGTATCCGTTAAGAATGGCTACAGCCACACATTACATTACCGGCATTTTCAAAAAAACGTTCAATTTTACCAAATGGTGAAATGAAAACTTACCAAGTGATGAAATGAATAGACACAGACAGAGTCAGTTTTTTTGAGAATTAAGTGGACAGGGCGAGATTTGAACTCGCGGCCTCTACCATGCCAAGGTAGCGATCTTCCAACTGATCTACCTGCCCGTGTGTCTGTGAATGAAGAGCCATTATTAAAGATTTGGCTTACCTCCGTTGACCTATCAAATACTCTCAGGTCACGGCATATTTCCATTCTTCGTTCTGCCCATTTATCAGATAACTAAATTCGCAATGTAACTCGCAGGATCACTTTCCTCGAACTTTTTCGTTAATGCATCGAGTATGCGTTTGTCTATATGGGGTTTCAGCATCAGGGTAGATGTTGCTTTGAATATGCGGCTTTTTTTGGTATGATAGTGGAACCAGAGGTAGTCATCGGTCTTTATTTCACTGTCCAGATAGAATGCTGCGAAGCTTATGTATGCGACCCCATCCACTTCTGTGCACGCTCCCATACCGAAGCCGCCTTGATGATCGGACTGGGTATTCCTGCTGAAGAGACTGAACTTGGCTGGATCCTTATTCTTCAGTTGCGTGAGCGCCTCCATAGCAGCCGTTACAATAGTCATGATCTGACTTGATGCTAAACTCTCGAGCACTTTTATCAGTGCCTTGTCTACTTCAAGCAAGTTACCTTTAACAGTGTAATTGTTAAAATATGATTCCTGAATGTTAAAACATTGTGTTTTTTTCAGTACTTCTTCGTATTCTTTATACCATGCAGAAACATCATCCTTTTTATTGGGGTCATTCTGACAAGCTACCGTTGCTGCTAACTGCGCTAAAAGAGTCAAGCTCATAATGTTGTCCCTAAGTTGTTTTGGGAATCCCTCTTCAAAGCAGATGACCTGCTTGTCGTTTATCGTTGCAGAAGAAGTTTCCTCGGGGGCTGCTTCGGATAGAAGTGCCCGTCTATCTTGCTGAGGGGGGCGGGGAAGCTGTAATTTTTCTATATAGTCTATCGTGCTGTTCACGTTTGCGGAAATCTCTTCTGACGTCAGCATTGGCATTTCATCATCCATTGTATCCCTTCCTTATTTTTTTACAATGTCTATAGTATCATACATAGAGTAAATATCTTTGATGCTCCCCCTAGGAATTTAGCAGATCTCACGCTGATAGACTCAGATACTTGTTCATGAGGACGGAGATTGTATTGCATAAGGTCTTCTCTGCACTTGGCGTTCACAAGGTTCCTTGTTCCTTGATAAACGTTACCTCTACTGGCCTTTATTACTGCATTATCAAAAGCGCTGGCCCTCCATCGGCCAACCTAGTAATATAGCTACTATGATTCGCTTTATATGAACGCGATAGAAGTGTCCGGTCTGAAGAAATACTACGGCGATGTAAAGGCTGTGGACGGCGTCTCCTTCACCGTGGGCACAGGACAGCTCTTCGCTTTTCTCGGACCTAACGGCGCAGGAAAAAGCACCACCATTGACATGCTCTGCACATTTCTGAAGCCTGACAGCGGAGAGGTGCGGATATTCGGGAACAAACTCGGCGAGGACGATGAGAAGATCAGGTCTGATATCGGGGTTGTATTCCAGAAGGGCACTCTGGACCCTTTGCTGACGGTAAAAGAGAATCTGATGTTCCGAGGAAAATTGTATGAGCATGATTCTATCGAAGACAAGCTGCAGAAGGCCATGGGTATCGTCGGCATACTCGACATTGCCGACCGGAGATACGGCAAACTTTCCGGGGGGCAGAAAAGGAGGACCGATATCGCGAGAGCGCTGATAAGCACTCCGAAGCTCCTGTTCCTTGATGAACCCACCACGGGGCTGGACCCTCAGACCAGACATAATGTTTGGGAGATGATACTCGATCTGAAGAACAAAGAAGGAATGACGGTGTTCCTCACTACCCACTACATGGAGGAAGCTGCCGGGGCCGATTACGTGATGGTGATCGACAAAGGCAGGATCTCCGCTGAGGGCACCCCTACCGAACTCAAGGAGAGGTTCAGTTCAGATGTGGTAAAGATCGTGCCAAAGGACCTGCCGTCTTTCTCCGAGCAGCTCAGGTCTGACGGGGTGGACTTCTCTGAGGACGGCGGGGTGATAATGATACCGATCGATCATACCATGGATTCCCTTCCTGTGATAGACCGCTACCGCGACCTCATCACAAACATCCAAGTCCTCAACGGCACACTGGACGACGCTTTCGTGAACATAGTGGAGAGCGGAGGATTAGAATGACCTCTAATATCATCCTGTTCGCCCGCCGTAATGTAAAAGTGTTCTTCCGGGACAGGGCGGCCGTGACGTACTCAATGTTCGCCGCGATCATAATCATCGCGCTGTATATCCTATTCTTGGGCGATACCATAGCCGAGTCCGTCCCTGATGTGCCAAACGCAAGGATCATCACCGACAGCTGGGCGATGGCAGGGCTTCTGGCGGTCGTGCCCGTGACTTCGACCCTGGGCGCACTGGGGCTGATGATCCAGGACAAGATATCAGGCGCTATACGCGACTTCACGGTATCCCCGATAAAAACACATGAGATCGTGGGCGGATATGTGCTGAGCACCTTTGTTGCAGGGGTCGTGATGAGCCTGTTGGCGTTTGTTTTCGCAGAGGTCTACATCGTTTCCAGCGGAGGATACCTCCTGAACGGCGCAGAGTTCGTAAAGGTCATGGGGATATTGCTGTTGTCTGTGGTCTCCAGCAGCGCGGTGATGTTCGTTGTAGCTCTTTTTGTTAACTCGAATAACGCCTTCTCGGCGGTGAATTCGATCGTAGGCGTCATGATAGGTTTTCTGATAGGTGCTTACATTCCGTTTGGCTTCCTGCCCTCGGGGGTGGCTTCTGTGGCGAAGCTGGTCCCTGCTTCGCATTCAGCCTCTCTTTTCAGACAGGTCATGACAGAAAGGCCTATGGAAAATATGGCGGGGGTACCTCCCGAAGATATCCTGCAGTTCAAATTGGACATGGGGATAAGATTCGAATGGGGAGACGGCCTTATTTCGCCGGAGATGAGCATCATCATCCTCGCTGCGGTCGCTGCGGCCTTCTTTGTTTTTGCGATACTGAAGCTTTCAATAAAGCGTAAGAAATGAGCTTTTCTTCAAAAAAGTACCATGGGCCCACTGAGTGAGGGGGGTAAATGAAGACTTGGCTTGGCCGCCCGCAAGCTCCTGATGGAAGCTAATTAGTATATATCGCGATATATTCAAAAAGCGGAGACCTGACCATGTCCAGACCAACGACGAAGGCCGAACTTATAAGCGCGGCGAATGAGCAATTCAGCAAATTGTGGAAGTTGATCGATTCCATGCCGGAAAGTGTGCAGAATGCGGCGTTCGACTTCAGCATCGGCGATAAAAAGGAGGCGCACTGGGCGCGCGATAAGAATCTGCGGGACGTCCTCGTACACCTTTACGAATGGCATCAGATGGTCAAAAGATGGTACGAGGAAGGCACCGTGAAAGGAGGTATGCCCGCAGTGCCAGGGGAAGGCTACACCTGGGTCACTCTCCCAGACCTTAACATGGAGATCTGGAAGAAGTATCAGGACGTTCCCCTTCCCTCGGCGAAGGATATGCTCAGGAAAAGCCACGAAGAGATCATGGGGATCGTTGAGTCCCATACCAATGATGAGCTGTTCTCCAAAGGCTTTTACAAATGGACAAAGACCACCAACCTCGGGGCGTATTTCATAAGCTGCACATCAAGCCATTACGACTGGGCAATAAAGAAGATCAAGCTGCATGTAAAAGCTTGCGGATGACCGTTCTGCGCGATGTCCGCCCTTACAATTCCAAGTTGAGCGTGGACTGGAACCTGTGCGTCTCGCCCGGTATGCGGGTAGGATATTTCCCGTTCACACACGCCAAGCAAAGATCGTTCTCCGGCTTGCCGATGGCTTCTATGAGACCCTCGATGCTTATGTATCCCAGGCTGTCCGCCCCGATGATAGCGCGGACATCCTCCACAGAGCGCTCGTTCGCGACGAACTGGTCCCTTGATTTCATGTCGACCCCGTAATAACACGGGGCGATAACGGGCGGGCTTCCGACGCGGACGTGAACCTCTTTCGCCCCGGCCTTTCTGAGCATTGATATCAGTTTCTTGAGTGTTGTGCCTCTGACGATGCTGTCGTCGACGATCACCATGCGTTTGCCCATCACAGTGCTTTTGATCGGGTTCATTTTCATCGAAACTGCCATCTCCCTTTCCTTCTGGTCCGGAAGTATGAACGTCCTTTCGGCAAAACGATTTTTCATGAACCCTTCTTCGTACGGTATCCCGGACGCGATCGAGAACCCTATCGCATGCGCACGCCCCGAGTCTGGTATAGGCATGATCATGTCTACATCGGCGGGGCATTCTCTTGCGAGTATCTCTCCGATCTTCTTTCTTACGTCATAGACCTCCCTTTCGTCGATAACGGAGTCCGGCCTTGCGAAGTACACCCATTCGAACATGCAGTGCGCCTTATGTTTATTGACCGCGCCTGAGTGAGGTATGAAGCGGTCGTGCATGACCTCTATTATCTCTCCCGGGGCAACGTCTCTTATGAACGTTCCGTTCAGTGCGTCTATCGCCGCACTTTCTGAGACAATGATGTGCCCGCCGTTGATCTCGCCGATGCAGAGGGGCCTTATTCCATACGGATCCCTCACGCCGAAAAGCCTGTCATTTATCAATATTGAGATTGCATAGGAGCCTTCAAGTTCTCCCATCATGCTTTTCATCGCCTTTATGGGGTCGTTGTACTGCACCATGTACTTGCCGAGGATCTTCGTCACAAGTTCGCTGTCCGAGTCTGTGAGGAATAACATTCCGGATGTCAGATACTTT
>Ga0123354_10003084_pt1 | contig 22749 bp, 25 predicted proteins | sample TergutLab28metaG_2_FD_97872 | JGI IMG/M metagenome (GOLD analysis project Ga0123354, IMG submission 97872) | Labiotermes labralis P4 segment gut microbial communities from Petit-Saut dam, French Guiana - Lab288 P4 | ecosystem: Host-associated > Arthropoda: Insects > Digestive system > Gut ... | reverse complement strand
CACACGGATAACCGCTACATCAGCGTCTGTTATTATGCCTATTCGGCTTTGCTGATGGAAAAGATTTCGCTCGCTTTGAGCGCCGCCAAAGATGATGAGTATGCGCAAAAAGCCGCTTCATACCGGACGTTGTACGATAATATCAAGCAGGAATTTCAATCGCGATATACGAATAAAGACGGAATGTTGAATCAGGACACGCAAACCGCTTATTTATTGGCGCTAAAATTGAATTTATTCTCAACGGAAGATATCCGGCAGGAAGCTACCAATCATTTACGGCAACTGATTACGGACAATGGAAATAAGTTGAATACCGGTTTTGTGGGAACGGGAGTGATGATGCCAACCCTCAGCGACGCCGGATTAATCGACATTGCTTATAATCTTTTGTTGCAACGCGATAATCCTTCATGGCTGTACAGTGTCGAACAGGGAGCGACAACCATCTGGGAACGATGGAATTCCTATACCAAAGAAAGTGGTTTTCATCCCAGTGGAATGAATTCATTCAACCACTATGCCTACGGTGTCGTAGGCGAATGGCTCTACCGGTATGTCGCCGGAATCAATCCCGATGAAAACCGACCCGGGTTCAAACATATTTTACTGAATCCCAATCCCGATTTCAGAAAAACATTTCCGGAAGGGCAAAAGCAAATAGCGCAAGCCGATGCGAGTTACGATTCCTATTATGGAAAAATTTGTAGCGCATGGAAAATTGAAACCGACGGAACTGTCAAATACGATATAACGATACCGGCAAATACTACCGCTACACTGACTTTGTTGCTTCCCAACGAGAAGAGCGAAGTGTTAGAATCGGGCATAGCCGCTAAGGATGCCAAAGGAATCGTTTCCATTAAGAAAGAAAATGGAAAGGCGATAATTGAGCTTGACTCGGGAGGGTATTCTTTTGAAGTACGGTGAAGCCAGCACTTAGCAAATAACTATTTTATGGATTTATAATTTGCACACTTTCTTATTTCAGGCGTTTGAAATTCCTGAAATTTTATGTAATTTTGCAACCACCGTAACAGTTACGGTGGTAACTAAATTATTTTGATATGAAATTTTATAATAGAATAAATGAACTTGCTGAGTTGAAGCGAATTAAAAACTTGTCTTTTATCGAGCATTCACGTATGACTGTACTAACAGGCAGGAGACGCATCGGAAAAACAAGCTTACTAATGAAGTCGGTAGAAGATGAGCTTACAGTTTATCTTTTTGTGGGCAAAAAAACAAGGCATTGGCAGTAGACGTTAAACGACAAAAAGAGCGCTACCATGCAATTGCATTTGCGAAAAAAGTTGAACGGTTGAAACAAGCCACACTACAAAACTACGAAATAGAAACTTGCTGTCTTTCGTTAGAAGATATGTGAAACAAACATCCGCTATTCCACCTCCCAAATGTCGCCCGACATTAGATAATCGTGTAAAGTGCGGACAGGCGTTTTTGCTTTGACTTGTTCAATCTGCTCTTCCATTGCTTGATCGTAGGTTGGAGCAACAACATCACGGATGACTCCCAAGGCAACCGGTAATTCCGTTCCGTCCATAAGCGCTAATTTCAGATGCAGCGTCGGATCGAGGGTCGTAGCATCGTGAACCAAAACGTTGTCTATGGTATATCCGTCTTCGCCTATAGTTACCGCTTTCAGGCTAAATCCGTCCTGTACAATCCCTCTATTATTGTCTTTCCCGAAAATCATTTTTTCTCCATGCCGTAAGAATACGGTTTTGTCGGCGCGATTTTCCTTTGCAGAAACATTTCCATAAATTCCATCATTGAATATTACGCAATTCACCATAATCTCGACGACTGAAGCGCCTTTATGTTGAGCTGCCGCTTTGAAAATTTCCGGCGTGTTTTTCATATCCGTATCGAAAGTGCGGGCAAAAAAGTGTCCACGCGCGCCGATGGTTAATTCAGCCGGACGGAAAGGATCTTCTATCGTTCCAAAAGGGGATGACTTGGAAATAAATCCGCGATCGGAAGTAGGAGAATATTGTCCCTTGGTCAATCCGTAAATCTTGTTGTTCAGTATCAAAATATTGATATCTACATTCCGGCGGACGGCATGAATAAAATGATTTCCGCCGATAGCCAAACAATCGCCGTCGCCTGTCGCCACCCATACCGATAATTTCGGATTCGCTACTTTAACTCCTGTCGCAATGGCGGCAGCACGACCATGTATAGTATGAAATCCATAGGTATTCATATAATATGGTAGACGGGACGAACAGCCGATACCCGAAATAACGGCAATATTATTCGGAGCGATTCCCAAATCAGCCATCGCTTTGTGTAAACTGTTCAAAACGCCGTAATCGCCGCAACCCGGACACCAACGTACCAATTGCGCACTCTTGAAATCTTTTGCCTGATATATAGTTTGAGTTGTCATATACTGTTTTTTTATTCGTCGATTAATTTAGATATTTCCTCTACTAAACGTTGGACAAGAAATGGTTGTCCTTTCACACGATTGAATTGATAAGGATTGAATCCTCCGATTTTTGAGCGCAGATAACCGGCAAATTGACCCAAGTTTTGCTCTATCACAATCACTTTCTTGTATTTCCGCATGATTTCTTCCGTATTTTTTGGTAAAGGACGGATATAACGAAAATGGGTGAAAGCAACTTTTTTCCCCTGTTTCTGTATTTTCTCAATGGCTTCCGACAAGTGTCCATAAGTTCCACCCCATCCTACAACCAATACCTCAGCATCCTGATCACCGTACACTTCCTGTAGAGGAATTGAATTGGCTATTTTGTCGACTTTTCCTTGACGAACCTTCACCATTTTGTTATGGTTGTCGGGATCAGTACTTATTACGCTTTTATTAAAGTCTTTTTCCAATCCTCCGATACGATGGGTAAAACCTTCCGTTCCGGGAACAGCCCAATAACGGACGTCGTTCTCCAGATTACGAAAATAGGCAGTCCATCCTTCTTTTATTTCCTGAGTTACATAAGGCGGTTTGATTTCGGGATAATCATTCATATCCGGAATTCGCCAGGCAGAAGAACCGTTGGCAACATAACCGTCGGTCAATAAGATAACCGGAGTTAAATGTTCCAACGCTATTTTAGCAGCCCAATAAGCCGAATCGAAACAATCGGTGGGTGAAAAAGCAGCTAACACGACGACAGGACTTTCCCCGTTTCGCCCATACAACGCTTGATATAAATCGGTCTGCTCGCTCTTTGTGGGCATACCTGTCGATGGTCCGGCTCGTTGAACATCAACAACGACCAACGGTATTTCGGCAATAACCGCCAATCCGATGGCTTCGCTTTTCAAAGCCAAACCAGGACCGGAAGTGCTGGTTGCCGCTAAATGTCCGGCAAACGAAGCGCCGATTGCCGTACAAATGCCTGCAATTTCGTCTTCCGTTTGCATCACTTTTACTCCCAAAGCTTTATGAATAGCTAACTCCTGCATGATATCGGTTGCCGGAGTAATCGGATAAGAGCCTAAAAATAAATTCAAACCGGCTTTTTCCGCAGCGGCTATCAATCCGTAAGCCGTCGCCCGGTTTCCATTTACGTCGGTATAAAATCCTTTTTGATAGGTAATGGTTTCAATTCTGTAGGAAGAAACCGAGGCTTGAATATTATGTCCGTAATTGTATCCGGCTTGTAAAATCAACCTGTTGGCATGTAATACATCGGCATTCTTTTTGAATTTTTTGGCTAAAAGTCGTTCAACAATATCCAAGGGTTTACTAAATAGCCAGCATACTAATCCTAAAGCAAAGATGTTTCGGCTTCTGAGCGCTTGTTTGTGATCGGAAACTCCTTCCAAAGCGTCTTTACACATTTGCGTGATGGCTGCAGGGACAATTTGTACCGAATTCAATCCTAATTCTTTGAATGGATCGTCGGTCGTAAATAAAGCCCTTTCCAAATCGGCGGCTTGAAACGAATCGGTATCAATGATTACCACGGAATCAGACCGCAGAAATTGCGCATTGACCTTCAGCGCAGCCGGATTCATTGCGACTAATACATCCGTCTTATCACCGGGCGTAAATATTTTTTTTGCGCCTAATTGCATTTGAAATCCGGATACTCCGCTCAACGTACCATGTGGAGCGCGTATTTCGGCGGGATAATCCGGGAAAGTAATAATATCATTTCCTAACTCTGCAGAAAGATTGGAGAAAAAAGTACCTACCAGCTGCATCCCATCGCCCGAATCGCCGGAAAACCGGATAACAATGCTCTCCATCTCTTTTACTCTTGTTTTATTTTCCATAATTTACTGTTTATTATTCTATTTCTGTTAATTTCAAAAAAATTGATTCGATTGTTATAGCATCATTTTTGAATTTAACGCGCAAAGATAAAAATTTTCTTTCTAAAAACGGCATAACTGATTATTTTCATTGATCACTTTGTTGTTTAATTCGAATTAGCAATTCATCAACCCATTGATTGATTTCTATTTTTGTAGAACAGGGGTGAACGTCAAAAATAAATTTCGACTGATTATAAAAAGATTCCCTTTTTTCCAAATTCATCTCTACAAAATCGCGCAATTCTTCTCCGCTTTTCTCTCTGACTAAAGGTCGTTTTTGCTTTCCCTTCGCTATCCTGTCAATCAATCCGTCAACACTTACTTTTAAATATACCGTTATTCCGGTCTGATTTAATAAATCCATATTGTTGTAAAAGCAAGGCAAGCCACCGCCGGTTGAAACCACAACATTTTCGAAACTGCTGATTTCTTGTAAAGTACGGTGTTCAATTTCCCGAAAACCGGATTCCCCTTTTTTTTCAAAAATAGTTGCAATGGTTTTGTGATAACGGTTTTCAATAAACTCATCAACATCAATAAACGACCGGTTCAACTTTCGAGCAAGAAGTTTGCCGACAGTCGTTTTTCCAGCTCCCATGTATCCGACCAAATAAAGATTCATTTTTTCATCGACTGCCATCTTCTGCTTAAAAACTTTTTTTGACTTTCATATTGGTATCGATCATGTACCGGACGGAATCTTCTTTCAGTTGATCCGAAGCTATGCTTTTCGACAATATTTGTTCGGGAAATGTAATATCGGCAATATCAAGAATAGAATAAAAAATATCATTGGAAGTTATTCGTTTATCTTTATTCAGTATCAAATTCACCTTTTTTTCAGGATACATACGATTGTATTCATCGGAAGTCCAAACAAAAAACGGTACGTGCAAATCATATTTTGTAAATTTGCTTCCTCCATGCAAAACGACATTTTCAGGCGTATCAAACAAATTTTCCCCATGGTCGGCAACATAAACCAAAGCGCTGACTGCATTCAAACTATCCAACTTTTGTATGGTTGTCGCCAGAAAATAATCAGTGTATAAGATAGAGTTATCATAAGTATTAATAAATAAGTCTTTATTTTTAGCCGAAATCATGTTATAATCGAATGAACCTTTTAAACTTGGCTTATATATTTCATACGAAGGAGGATATCTGAAATTATACCGAAAATGACTACCCAAGGTGTGAAGGACGATCAAAACTTTCTTATCCTCTTTTTTTAATACATCCGATAAGAAATTCCACAATTTTTCATCATAATTATTATCGGCATCGAAATCGATGGTCATAAAAAATTCATGGTCTGTATCTTTTGAAATCCGACGGATAAAACCATTGTTTGCGCTTTGGTTAGCAATCCAATAAGTTTTGAAGCCTGCTTCTTTGAACGCATCAACAAATGACTTTTCCACAAACGACCGGTCATAATCTTTTGCAGATGCTCGCGTTAAAACAATTTGCAAACTGGATGAAGTGATATTGGCTTCGGAAAGTAAATCGGAATAAGAAATCAAGTTCTTAGTTTTCGCTAACAAAGGAGAGGTTTCGCGCTGGTATCCATTGATTGAATAGCTGTCGTAGCGTCCGGTTTCTCCAATAACAAACACATAGACTTCCTTTTCATCCGTTGGATTTTCTTTCCGAGCCTGAAAACTGAAATTTCGTATTTTTTCCCGACCTTTTTCTATTTCCCTTTTAGTAACATAAACATTATAAGCATTTAATAATAAATCGTAAGGATAAATTTTATAAGGCTTCATTAAAAAATGCTCATTGGCAGATTTGAAAACTTCTCTTTTATCGGTTTTTATATGGTATTCGCTAAAAAAATAAAATGAATATCCTGAGAATACAACGAGAAGAAAAGCGCCTAAAAAATACATTCGCAGTTTTAACGAAGGAATTATATAGACGTTATTGATTTTCTTCAATACGGCATAAAAATAAAAGAACCAGAAAACCAATAGACCGAGAATGGGTAATTTGAGTGAGTTAAGCACTTCGGTCGACTCATTCCAATTGGTATCAAAGATTGAAAGTAAATAAGCGGAGGTAACCGGCATTCGGTTTAAGTAAATATGCGCAATTTCGATTGGCGCCAAAATTACAAAAATCCCTTGAAACAGGAAAAAAACCCGCATTTTTAAAAATAATGATGGAACCATGAAAAGAAACACGGAAACCACCAAATAAGCAATCAGTTTAAACAGAGAGCCCTCGGCGATATCATTCCCGTAAAAAGCAAGAAAAATATTAGGAATTAGAACAATAAAAGATAATAATAGCATCAGCAATATTGTTTTTTTGTTCCCCAGTCGATTTTCTTTACTATATTTGTTCATTGTTTCGAATGTCATTAAGGCTGCGAAATTAAATATATTTACTCATTTATCGAACATCTTTAACATATATTTTAAAAATTTGATAAAAATAAGCTATGAATAGAGGGAAGTGGTATGTTGTTTGGATAGGAAAAGAACCTGGAATCTACAATACATGGCAGGAATGTAAGCAGCAAATCGATGGATTTGAAGGCGCGCGTTATAAATCGTTTGAAACGCAAGATCAGGCGGTTGAAGCCTATCGTTCCGATCCGCGTATTTATATTGGCAATAAGAAAACTCCCGACTTGCACCAACTTTCTTCATCCATCGTTTCACACAGTTTGGCTGTTGACGCTGCTTGTTCTGGCAATCCGGGCATGATGGAATACCGGGGAGTTTATATCGAAACCGGACAAGAAATTTTTCACGTCGAACCCATGGAAGAAGCTACCAACAACATCGGCGAATTTTTAGCGCTTGTTCATGGATTGGCTTTACTAAAAAAACAAAATCTTGATATTCCGATTTATACCGATAGCGTCAATGCAATGCAATGGGTGAAAAATAAAAAATGCAAGACCAGATTGACGCCATGTCCGACAAATGAGAAAGTATTTGATTTAATCAGCCGGGCGGAAAAATGGCTGAAAGAAAATACGTATCCCAATCTGATTCTCAAATGGGAAACTTCTGCATGGGGTGAAATACCGGCTGATTTCGGAAGAAAATAGAATACAAAAAACAATGTTCAAAACTCCTTTGGAATTTTCATGGTATTCTCAAATTTAAAAGTTATTTTTGTCGAAGAAATAACAACCCATGAATCCTGTAATAATTGATAAACTCAAAACGTTGGCGGAAGCGGCAAAGTTCGATGTATCTTGCGCATCGAGCGGTACGACGCGCGATAATCCCGGAAAAAACCTCGGATCGACTTCCGGCTGGGGGATTTGCCACAGTTTTACGGAAGACGGTCGTTGCGTATCACTTCTGAAAATAATGCTGACCAATTATTGCATCTACGATTGCGCCTATTGTATGAATCGCCGGAGTAACGACATTCCGCGAAGCACATTCTCCGTCTCGGAATTGGTTGAATTGACCATTGAATTTTATCGCAGAAATTACATCGAAGGATTATTTTTAAGTTCGGGCATTGTCCGTAATCCCGACTATACGATGGAACGCATGGTGAGGGTGGCTAAAGATTTGCGATTGGCACACCGTTATAATGGATATATTCATTTGAAAAGTATTCCGGGAGCAAGTCGAGAATTGGTTACGGAAGCCGGATTGTATGCCGACCGGTTGAGTTGTAACATCGAAATGCCTTCGGAAGAAAGTTTACGGTTAGTCGCACCGGAAAAAACCTATCAAAATGTTTTTCGCCCCATGCATTATATTCAACAGGGCTTTTTAGAAAGCGCGGAAGAAAAGAAAAAATACCGTCATGCACCCCGATTCGCTCCAGCCGGTCAAAGCACGCAGATGATTATCGGCGGTTCTCCCGACGACGACCGTAAAATTCTGACATTAGCCGACGCGCTTTATCAACGACCTGCCATGAAGCGCGTGTATTATTCGGGATATATTCCTATTAATACATACGACGCCCGCTTGCCGGCGCTGACAACGCCGCCCTTGGTACGCGAAAACAGGCTTTACCAAGCCGATTGGCTGATACGCTTTTACCAATTTAAGGTCGATGAGATTGTTAATGAATTCCATCCCAACTTGGAATTGGATATTGACCCTAAATTGGCTTGGGCTTTACAGCATCCGGAATTTTTTCCGGTTAATATCAATATGGCTGATTATGAGCGCCTGTTGCGAGTGCCCGGCATTGGGGTGAAATCCGCAAAACTGATTGTGGCTTCACGCAGGCACAGCAACTTGACTTCCGAACATTTGAAAAAAATGGGCGTGGCGATGAAACGCGCCCGCTATTTTATTACTTGCAATGAATTGATTGCTTTTACGGTACATGAAACCGGTTCCGAATATATTCGAAATGCGTTGACGGCTCGGCAAAAGATAAAGCAAGACGAAAAACAGTTGAAAATCCAATTTGAATAAAACATTGCACTTCCTTTACGACAATACTTTCGACGGCTTATTGACTTGTGTGTTTGAAGCGTTCAACCGAAAAGAATTTCCGGAAAATATTGTCGGAGAAAATAAACAACTCCCATTGTTTATCGAATCGTTTCGCGTAATTACCGACGACGCTAAAGCCGATAGAGTGTTGAAAGCGCTTCGAAAAAAAATCTCCAAAGCGGCGCTCGATATGCTTTTCATTTCTTATCTATCTGAATTGGAAGAAATTGAAATTCGCATATTTCATTATATCCAAAAAGCCTTGCTTGCCGGAATAAGTATTGAAACAGACTTCACCGACTCCGATGTGTTGGAATTATCCAAAATCTACAAGAAAGTAGGAAGGGAAGAAGAACGAATCCGTCAGTTTGTCCGCTTTCAGAAAACAGCCGACGGACTGTTCTTTGCCGCGATGAACCCGATATACAACGTGATACCGCTGACTGCAAGGTTTTTCAAAACCCGCTTTGCCGATCAACAATGGATCATTTACGATGTAAAAAGAGAATATGGACTTTACTATAACTTGAAAACAGTGGAGACTGTTCAATTTGAGCAACTTCCCTTTGCAACCGGTACAGGCCGTTTAACAGCCGAGAAATTAGATCAATACGAAATAGCTTTTCAAATTTTATGGAAGGATTACCTGAAAGCCATTACTATTCGTGAACGTCTTAACTTAAAGTTGCAAAGACAACACATGCCGAAACGGTTCTGGAATTATTTGACCGAAAAGCAGGGATAAATTTTTTCCTGTTGAAGTTGTTATTTTCAAAAATAAAGTAATATATTTGCACAGAATTAGAAGTCCTGTATTCAATCATTATTAACATTCAACATCATGAAACATTCGTCATTGTTATTTGCATACTTATTCATCTCGTTTCCATTGTTTATTTCTTGCGTTTTTTCAAATAGAACGCCGATATATGGTAATTACCAATTAGTCAACCAACAGATCATTATTGACGATTATGATAACATCATCCTGTCTGTTCCGGCTGAAGTTTTTTATAAACAGTATTCCGATTCTGCGCCTTATTTACAGATTCGTACCGATGAAAATATTTTCAATGCCTTAGATATTAGAGTAGAAAATCATCAATTAATCATTGCCGTAAAAAGAGACAGCATTATTAAGCCAAGTATGTTTACCATCTATACTAACTCGCACAATCTGAACCAAGTATCCGTAGTCGGTTCAGGTAATATTCATCTTAAAGGCGAAGTGAATGCCAAAGATTTCAATTTGTCTATTACCGGTTCGGGAAATCTTCAAGCCGATAGCTTGATTTGCGATCAAATAACTGCGAAAATTACCGGTTCGGGGGATGCGCTATTAACAGGAGCAAGCAATCATTCGTCGTATACGATTACCGGATCGGGAAATATTCATGCTTTTGATTACCTTGTACAGGAAATGAATGGAAAAATTTACGGTTCAGGAAATATAGAAGCATTTATTACCAAACAGTTGGATGTAGAAATAACAGGTTCGGGAAATCTTTCCTACAGGGGAGACCCTCCATCGATTAATAAAAGAATTATCGGTTCTGGAAGAATAACGTCAATGAATTAATTGATTCCAAATTTCATCTTCCTCCAAGTCTTTCATCGACGGAAACAACAAATCGGCTCCTGCATTCAGCAACACTTCATCGGGCAAAGGACCGGTGTTTACGGCAATCGTAAAGATTCCGGCAGCCACAGCCGATTCGATTCCCAAAGGCGCATTTTCTATTGCGATAGCTTCATCGGGTTGTAAGTCGGCTTTTTTCAATCCTATGAGATAGGGTTCGGGATGTGGTTTTCCATATTGCACATCGTAAGCCGTAACCATTAAATCTTTCTCAAAAAATCCCGGAAAATGAGCATCAAGGTTATTAAATAAAGTCGGCTGCCCCGACCCTGTTACTACCATACGTTTGAGTCCGAGTTGTTTGACTTTTTTCAATACTTCCAAAACATCGGGTATCAGTTGGGGAATCGCGTTCAGTTCAACGAATCGTCGCGCCTTTTGGTTATAAATAGTTTCCCGCTCTTCCGGCGTCGCATCCCGTCCCCAATTCCGGTTTACGACAATATCGATGGTGGAATTGCCGGTACGACCTTCCATCATATAGAAATCTTCGGGTTCTGATTTGAGCCTCCACTGAGATAAGGTCTCGCCCCAGGCTTGAACATGGTTCGGCATGGAATCGTACAAGATTCCATCCATATCGAATAATACTGCTTTAATCATGGTTTTTTCAAAAGGGCAAACATGTTTTTTTTATAGGCTTCCACTCCGGGTTGATCGAATGGATTGACTCCCAACAAGTATCCGCTGATTCCACAAGCTCTTTCAAAAAAATAGAGCAATTGCCCAAGATAGTATTCGTTTAATTCCGGTATTTCAATACGGATATTGGGAACTCCTCCGGCAACATGCGCCTGCTGCGTTCCTAATTCAGCCATTTTATTAATATAATCCACCCGTTTCCCCGCTAAATAATTCAAACCGTCCAAATCGGCGTCATCTTTCGAAACTTCGACAACATAACGAGATTGAGCAACAGACAAGACAGTTTCGAATATCGTGCGTTCTCCTTCCTGAATCCATTGTCCCATGGAATGCAAATCGGTTGTAAAATCAACAGAGGCAGGAAATATTCCTTTGTTTTCTTTTCCTTCACTTTCCCCGTATAATTGTTTCCACCATTCGGCTACATAGTGGAGCTTGGAATTAAAATTAGCCAATATTTCTATTTTTTTCCCTTGCTTGTATAATTCGTTCCGTACCGTAGCGTAAATGGCGGCGGGATTTTCGGCAAACGGGATGTTTTTCCCCGTCGTTTTTTCCATATCTATAGCGCCTGATATCAATTGCCTGATGTTAATTCCGGCAACGGCAACCGGCAACAAACCGACCGGAGTTAACGCCGAGTAACGGCCTCCCACATCGTCGGGAATAACAAATGTTTTATATCCTTCTCGAGTCGCTAATGTTCGCAAAGCGCCGCGTTCCTTATCGGTAATGGCAACAATACGTTTTCCGGCTTCGTTAACTCCGATGGCGTCTTCCAATTGTTTTTTCAACAAACGAAAAGCGAGCGCCGGTTCGGTTGTGGTGCCTGATTTGGAGATATTAATAATTCCAAACGATTTTCCGTTTAGAAATTCGGATAATTCATATAAATAATCTTCTCCGATTTGATGACCCGCATAAACGATTAGCGGCTTTTTGCCGCTTAAAGCGTCGAATGACCCCGAAAGGACGTCAATGACCGCCTTAGATCCTAAATAACTCCCGCCGATACCAATGATTACCATAACATCGCATTGAGTGCGCAGATGATCGGCTGTTTTCTGAATGTCGTTTAACAGTGAATCGGCGATGGAAGAAGGCAAATGCAACCAGCCGAGAAAATCATTTCCTTTTCCTGTAGCGCTTTCCAACTCGTTATTAGCTGTTTCTGCAGCTTTAGCCTGATCAAGTATCTGTTTTTCCGGAATGAAACCGAAAATTTTATTGATATCTAATACGATTTGTTTCATAAGCTTTTTTACTTGAATGTTTCCGTCAGTCGCTGTATTGCCGTAACTGCCGATTTTTTTTCATACAGGATGGAGTAAAGCGTGTCTAATATCGGCATTTCCACCTTGTGTTTGCTATTAATTTCCTTGATGCATTTGGTTCCGAAATAACCCTCGGCAATCATTTCCATTTCCAATTGAGCGGTCTTGACCGAATATCCCTTTCCTATCATTGTTCCGAAAATACGGTTTCTGCTGAATCTCGAATAAGCCGTAACTAATAAATCCCCCAAATAAGTAGAGTCGCAAATATTACGGTTAAAAGGACTTACGGCGTTAATAAACCGCTCCATCTCAATAATTGCATTCGAAAGGAAAATTGCTTGAAAATTATCTCCATATTTCAACCCGTGACAAATTCCGGAAACGATAGCATAAACATTTTTCAATACGGAAGCGTATTCTACGCCGTTAACATCATAAGAAGTTGCAGTCTTAATAAAATAGGTATTGAATATATCTGCAATTAAAGCAGAACGTTCCGGAGTGGTGCATGCAATATTCAAATAAGAAAGCCGCTCCATAGCCACTTCTTCAGCATGGCACGGTCCTGCTAATACGGCAATATTATCTTTTGAGACATTATAGAAAGTAGAAAAATAATTGGAGACTAACATATTTTCATCCGGAACAATTCCCTTGATAGCCGATAAGATAATTTTATCCGTTAAAGGTATGTTCAGTTTCTGCAAATGTTGTTTGAGAAAGGGGGAAGGAATGGCGAATATCAAAATATCGCTGTTCTGGACAATTTCATTGATATTGCTGTAAAATGTGATACGTTCCAAATTGAAATTGACCCCGGTCAGATAATAAGGATTATGTTCGAAATTTTTAAATTCTTCAATTTGATCGGGGCGTCGCATATACCAATTGAAATCGGTTTGAGTCATGAATATGATTTTTGCGATGGCGGTAGCCCAACTTCCTCCGCCCATAATGCCAATTCTATAGGGTACTTGCATAATTAATCTATTTGAGTTGATTCTTCTTTTTGATGCGATTTTTCGGGACGCATCTGTGGAAACAATAAAACTTCCTGGATGGAAACTTGTCCGGTCAACAGCATGACTAACCTGTCCATTCCTATTCCCATTCCGGAAGTAGGAGGCATTCCGTATTCCAGCGCACGCAGGAAATCTTGATCAATAAACATCGCTTCGTCATCGCCTTTTTCGGAAAGTTTCAATTGTTCTTCAAACCGTTTCCGTTGATCAATCGGATCGTTCAATTCAGAGTAAGCGTTTACCAATTCTTTTCCATTAATAATTAATTCAAACCGTTCGGTAAGCTCGGGATTATTTCGATGCTGCTTACAGAGCGGAGACATTTCTTTGGGATAATCGGTGATAAAAGTTGGTTGAATAAAATGGGATTCACATTTTTCTCCGAAAATGGCGTCGATCAATTTTCCTTTCCCCATACTTTTATCTTGTTCGATGCTCAATTTTTTGCATACATCGCGAAGCGCTTCTTCATCCATACCGGAAATATCGATGCCTGTATTTTCCTTAATGGCGTCAATCATCGTAATTCTCCGGTAAGGAGCTTTCAAGTGAAGAAGATGGTCGCCAACCTGTATATCGGTTGTTCCTAAAACATCGAGACAGACTTTTTCGATCATCTGCTCGGTGAAATTCATCATCCAATGGTAGTCTTTGTAAGCCACATAAATTTCCAAAGCCGTAAATTCGGGATTATGCGTGCGATCCATTCCTTCATTCCTAAAATTGCGCGAGAATTCGTAAACGCCTTCAAACCCGCCGACAATAAGCCGCTTCAAGTATAGTTCGTTTGCAATTCGTAGATACAATGGAATATCCAATGCATTATGATGCGTTATAAACGGTCGAGCGTTAGCGCCTCCGGGAATACTTTGCAAAACGGGAGTGTCCACTTCGATATAACCGCGTTCATTAAAAAAGGAGCGCATGGAATTAAATATTTGCGTTCGCTTGATGAAAATAGCTTTTACCCTTTCATTGACTACCAAATCTACATAGCGCTGGCGATAGCGCATTTCCGGATCTTCAAAAGCGTCATAAGCCACTCCGTCTTTGTATTTGACGATTGGTAGCGGCCGAAGCGATTTAGCCAATACGGTCATTTCTTCCGCATGGACGGATATGGTTCCCATCTGCGTGCGGAAAACAAATCCTTTAATACCGACAAAATCGCCGATATCTAATGCCTTTTTAAAAACAATATTGTATAAATCTTTGTTTTCGCCAGGGCACAAATCGTCGCGCGTAATGTATATTTGAATTCTACCGTCAGAGTCTTGCAATTCGATAAAAGATGCTTTCCCCATGACGCGGCGACTCATCATTCGCCCGGCCACCTGAACGGTTCGCTTAGGATCATCATCGTTGAATTTTTCTTTTATTTCTGATGAATAAGCAGTTACTTCATATTCAGCCGCTGGGTAAGGTTCAATACCCATGCTTCGTAATTCTTCCAAACTTTGACGACGAAATAATTCTTGTTCACTTAATTCTTGCATGCTTATCAGCTTTATTTTTGGCAACAGGATACAAAGGTACTAAAAATTCGTTATACCTTTTAAAAATAGGTTACAAATTTTCAATAGTCGATTCTATCTCTTCTATCGAATCCAATGCATTGCTTGTAGTAATATCTTCGTAAATGCCCATGGGAAGAAAGAAACGGATATCTTTCCCCTTCTTGATTGCCTTGCGAATGAACGTAGAAGATATATCCATTTTTGGAGCGCCTTTAATCATGTGTACATTGGGGTGATTAAAGATAATTTTTCCCGTACCCAGCCTGGGATATATCCACGTTTTGAAATTTTTCAATATTAATTGATAATCTTTCCATCGATGAATAGTTTCCCAATTATCCGAACCAACTATCAACTCGAATGTATAATCAGGGAACATAATTCGCAGTCGTTGAAGTGTGTTAATTGTATAGGTGGGTTGAGGCATTGTCCATTCGATAGTGCAGGTTTTGAATTTGGGATAATCGGCAATGGACTTTTCCAACCAAGCCAGGCGCAGATTTTGATCCATCAGGTCGGATTTTCTTTTTAATGGATTCTGCGGTGTGATTAAAAACCAAATTTCACCGAAATCGCCGTATTCAACAATAAAGTTAGCAAGGGCTAGATGTCCGATATGGACAGGGTTAAAGGAACCCGGAAAAATACCAATTTTCATGAGTGTGTTAAAAATTTATTAATAATAATTATTATTTCATCTTCAGCTTCTTCCAATTGATCATTAATAACAATCGCATCGTATTGTGAAGCCATACTTAGTTCATAATCCGCTTTTGAAACCCTGTCTGCTATCACTTCGGAACTATCTGTTCCTCTTGTTTCCAACCTTCTTTGCAATTCTTCAACCGAAGGAGGCCGGATAAAAACCAGTAAAGCGTTATTTCCATATAGTTTTTTAATATTCAATCCGCCGGCTACATCAACGTCTAAAACGACATTCTTCCCTTCGTCTAATTTTTTTTCAACTTCACTTTTTAAGGTGCCGTAAAATCGATCGGGATAGACTTCTTCATATTCGATGAAACAGCCTTGAGTTATTTTTTTTTCAAATTCCTCAGGAGTCAAAAAATAATACTCAACTCCCATTTTTTCATTTCCTCGCGGCAAACGGCTTGTAGCTGAAATCGAAAATTCCAACGGGAGGTTTTTGTCAAGTATATATTTAATAATCGTTGACTTTCCTGACCCTGATGGAGCGGAAATAATGACTAATTTCCCTTTCACTATTACAAAACATTTAATATTTGTTCTTTCATTTGTTCCAACTCATCCTTCATTTGCACGACGATTTTTTGCATGTCTGCGTGATTGGATTTTGATCCTAAGGTATTAATTTCCCTACCGATCTCTTGTAGAATAAATCCTAATTTTCTGCCTTGGCTCTTTTCGTTCCGCATCGTTTCGGAAAAATAATTCAGGTGATTACCTAAACGCGCTTTTTCCTCGCTGACGTCTAAACGGTCGATATAATAAATCAATTCTTGCTCAAAACGATTTTCGTCATATCCGATTTCCAATTTGCAAAACGATTCTTGTATTCGGGTTTTAATCTTTTCAATCCGGTCGGATTCATACTTTTCAACTTCTTTCGACAACAAAAGGATATTTTGTATCTTTTCAACAAATACTCTTTCAAGCATATTTCCTTCTTGAACACGAAATTGAATGAACGATTTTATTGCTTCCTCCATGGTTTTACAAATAGTAGTCCATTCTTCTTCGTCCAATTCAACCGATTCGGTTCTAATAGCTTCCGGCAATCGCAAGAGTATTGAAAACCAATCGTCCGGTTCTTTTATGTTAAGATTCCGCGCAATTTCCTTGATTTCATTGCAATAGCCTTCAACAATACTCCGGTTAATTTTATTTGTCGGCGGCAACTTATCAAAAGAATCTACAATAAGCGTAAAATCGATCTTGCCTCTTTCGACAATCGGAAGAAGTTTATTCCGAATTTCTACCTCTTTGTCTCTGTAAGTCAAAGGCATACGTAAGTTTAAATCAAATTGCTTGCTATTCAGCGATTTGATTTCAATCGAAATTTTTTTATTACAAAACTCCGCCTCCGCTCTTCCGTACCCAGTCATTGATTGAATCATCCAAATATATTTTTTTTGCAAAATTAGCGTATTATCTTTAAAAAAAGTAACTTTGTGGATTAAAAAATAATTTTTTTTGTAAAATGGCATGTATTTTATTAATAGAATCTTCATCCCAGACCGGATCAATAACAGTTTCAGCAGATGGAAAAGCTGTATGGAATAAAGAAAGTACAGATTCATTTTCTCATTCTTCCGTTTTAGGCGTATATGCAACTGAAGCTCTCCATTATATTCAATCGAATAATTTACAGTTAGATGCAGTAGCGGTGAGCGAAGGACCCGGTTCTTATACGGGATTGCGTATTGGCGTCTCATTAGCCAAAGGGCTTTGTTTTGGACTGAATATACCGTTGATAGCCATACCAACTTTAAAAATAATGGCTACCCGCTTCGCTCCTTCTTCTTCCTGTCTTTGTCCAATGATTGATGCGCGTCGAATGGAAGTGTTTTCCGCGCTTTATGATGAAAATCTGAATGAAATAGAACCGGTTCGCGCAATTATTATTAATGAAGATTCATACAAGGACTTGCTGATTGAGAGGAAAATCACTTTTTTCGGCGACGGAGCTGAAAAATGCAAATCCGTCATTCGCTCGCCAAACGCTGTTTTTGTAGACAATGTGCATCCTGCGGCTTCGGATATGGTTAATGAGGCTGAAAAAGCGTTCACACAAAAAACATTTGTAGACGTCGCTTATTTTGAACCTTTTTATTTGAAAGAATTTCAAGCGACAATCCCTAAAAATAAAGTGATCGACATAATCAATCCCATAAATGGTGCAGAAAAAATAAAACCGTTACAATAGCCAATTGACGCTTTCCATAATATTATTTTGTATTTATTTGCATATTTTTATCATAAAATGAATTTTTTTGAGGTCATTTTCCAATTCAAACAATAACGCTTATAATTATGTTGTTACTTAATGTCATTTTATTTATAAAATGCCGGATTAATTTTTAATATTTTTTATAAAATCAAGCGCGTTTTTATTTATATTTTCTTTAATCGACAAAATATCTTAGTCTTATCTTGACATTTTCTTCTTATGAATATTTTTTTTTTTCATAATATCCTTAAGTTATTAATTACCTTTTTTTTTTACAATAAAACAATATTTGTAATATATGCTTTTATCTCATTACGTTATTTGCCAAAAAAAAAATAATAATTATGATAAAGAATCGTCGTTAAGTTGTACTTTTGTCGCGCCAAATAAGGATTATTCTATAATTCTAAACAATAAATCATTTATTATTTATGAAAAAATTCAACCGGGTTAGTGACAAATATTTTAAAATAATAAATCGCTTTGTTATGTGGTGGATATGTTTGTTACCGGACGAAATTCAATTTATTGGAATTTGATATTACAAAATAAAATTATAAAAGATATAATATATAAATATGGATAATTTAAGAAGTTCAATTGCAACAAAAATTTTAAGTAACATTCCTCCTCGTGTTAAACCAATTGATTATTTAATGGAAACCTTAAATATTAGCAGAGAATCGGTATACAGGAGAATTCGGGGAGATATTTCGTTCACCTTTGAGGAGATAGCTAAATTATCTATTGATTTGGAATTTTCAATAGATGAGTTGATTATTAAAGATACGCCTTTTCGTATCATTTTCGATATGCACGTAACCAATACGCAAAGCCTTTCAAGTATTTTTATAACCAGATTTAACCACTGTTTTCAGTGCGCCTATAATTTACCTTACATGAAAGATACCGAATCAATCATGGTTTTAAATCATATTCCAACTTGTTTTATCATTTATTTTAATCATTTATTTAAATTTTCCTATTATCGATGGATGCATCAGAATCAAGAATCATCGCTTAAATATTTTTATTCTGACGTCGCTTTACCGGAAGAATTGATAGCGTCGCAGAAAAGAGCGATTGAAAGTTCGAAGAAGATTCAAACTAATACATTCATTTTCGATCCGAATATTTTTCTAAATCTAATTCGAGAAATTCAGTATTACTATAAACGCAAGTTAATTACCGAAAATGATTTTTTCCTGCTCCGAAACGATTTGTTAGCGTTGGTAGATATGTTGGAAAGTATTGCTCAAACCGGTTCTCATTTTTCCGAATCAAAATATAATTTTTACCTTTCATCATTGAATATTGAGTCAAGCAGTCAATATATTCGTTATGAAAAACAGGTAAATTCGCTATTCTTTGTAAATGTAATAGAACCTGTGAATATTACGAATCCAAATTTATGCGCCATACATAAAAAATGGCTGGATTCCATGCGTAAATACGCTACGCTTATTACGCAATCGAACGAGATTTTACAAGTACGATATTTTAACAAGCAAAGAGGTTACATCGAGGAACTTACAGAATCTACTCCGATCACGTCTTTGTAAAAAAAGACAAAGCCTGTTTCCTGTCTCGATCAAATTATTGACTATATGGTGGCAGAGGGTACGGGACTTACCCGTCCTCAAGCGCTGGCTTATTTTGAGAAGTTAGTGCAATCTTTTGAACATTTTATAGAAATAAGAGGCGGGGCGTTAGATCAGGTAATCACGGTCTGTTGACTATACAAAGCCGGACTTGCATCCTGGAATAGTCTGCTTGATAATTGTAGCGAATGTTATTATTATCTTTTTATTCCTGAATTCTGTGCGTTATTCCAAAAAAATCATGTAAATTTGAAAGCAAAAACAGATACAAAAGAAAAGATGTGGTATAAATATGCTGCAAATCAAAGATACAATTATTAGCTTAGACGTTCTGGAAGAATACTTTGTCTGCGATTTTCCTGTCTGCAGAGGGATTTGTTGCGTCGAGGGCGACGCCGGAGCGCCTGTGGAAGAAAGCGAAATCGCCAGCTTAGAAGAAATACTTCCGGCAGTCTGGGATGATTTATCGCCAAAAGCAAAAAAACTGATTGAAAAACAGGGAATTGTCTATCGTGATTTCGATGGTGAATTTGTAACTTCAATCGTTGATGGAAAGGATTGCGTTTTTACTTGCTACGATAAAAACGGTTATTGCAAATGCGCCATTGAAAAGGCTTTCAGGGAAGGAAAAACTGATTTCAACAAACCGGTTTCCTGTCATTTATATCCTGTACGCATATCTAAATACAATGAATTTCAAGCGGTAAACTATCACCGGTGGCGTTTTTGCCAGGCGGCTGCCGTTTTAGGGAAAAAACAAGGCGTGAAAGCTTACCAGTTCTTGAAGGAACCGCTTATCCGGAAATTCGGCGAAGAATGGTATGAGATGTTAACGGCTGCGGCTGAAAATCTTAAATTATAGAATGACACATTCTTAATAGAAACTTTATTTTTATAAAAAAAAAATTATATCTTTGCCGGAAATTGAAGATTAACCCATAATTCCAAATAATATGAATAAACATTTCTTGTGGATATTAATATCCATGTTTTGCTTTCAGTATGCAGCAAGTCAAAAATCTGTTTACGCCTATCCTTTTCAGAATCCTTCATTGTCGGTTGAGCAAAGAGCCGCCGACTTGGTTTCACGCCTTACATTAGACGAAAAAATCGCCCAAATGTTAAACAGTACGCCGGCAATCGAACGTTTGAAAATTCCTCCCTACGACTGGTGGAACGAATGCCTGCACGGAGTTGCCCGTACGGAATACAAAGTAACCGTTTATCCGCAAGCTATTGCTATGGCAGCCGGCTGGGATGTTAATGCCATTCATCAAATGGGAGATTATACTTCGGATGAGGGCCGCGCCATTTACAACATTTCGCAAGCAAAAGGCGATTACCGGATTTACCATGGTCTAACTTATTGGACGCCTAATATTAATATATTCCGCGATCCACGCTGGGGGCGCGGTCAGGAAACCTACGGAGAAGATCCGTTTTTAACTTCAATGATGGGAAAAAACTTTGTTGAAGGATTGCAGGGAAGCGACAAAACTTACCTGAAAGCTGCCGGATGCGCTAAACATTATGCCATCCATAGCGGACCTGAACCTCTCCGGCATACGTTTGATGTATCAGTGACCAACTACGATTTATGGGACACCTATCTTCCGGCATTTAAACAATTAGTGGAAAGCAAAGTCGCCGGAGTGATGTGCGCCTACAATGCCTTCGAAGGTCAACCCTGTTGCGGAAACGATAAGTTAATGATAGACATTTTACGTAAAGATTGGGGATTCCAAGGTTATGTTACTTCCGATTGCGGCGCTATTGATAATTTTTACAAATCTCATAAAACCCACTCGGATGCCGCTTCCGCCTCTGCCGACGCCGTATTTCACGGAACAGACGTCGATTGCGGCAGAGAAGCGTATTTAGGATTAAAGCAAGCGGTTGAAGATGGACTTATTCCTGAAAATCAAATTGATGTTTCTTTACGAAGATTGTTTGTAATCCGCTTTCGACTGGGAATGTTCGACCCGCCGGAAATGACGCCGTATTCAAAGATCGACTCAACTACTTTGGAAGCGAAAACACACAAAGATTTGGCGTTGAAAATGTCGCATCAAGCCATTGTATTGTTGAAGAATGACGGCGTTTTACCGGTTAAAAAAGATAATTTGAAAAAAATTGCCGTACTTGGTCCGAATATCAATAATCCGGAAGTGCAATTAGGCAACTACAACGGTTTTCCTTCCCGTGTCATTACCCCGCTTGATGGATTGAAAGACGAACTGGGCAAACAGGTGCAAATTTACTCCGATACGGTTATCGGTTATTATGGAAATACTCCTTCGTCCTTTGCTTCAACTTTGGATAATATCAAAGATGCCGATTTAATTATTTATATTGGAGGTATTTCACCTCGAATTGAAGGGGAAGAAATGAGAATTAAAGCGCCCGGATTTTTGGGAGGAGACCGTACATCCATTTTATTACCTCTAGTTCAGACCGATTTATTGAAAGCATTGAAATCAACCGGAAAACCGGTAATCTTTGTTATGATGACCGGTAGCGCTATTGCAATTCCATGGGAATCACAAAACATCAACGCTATCGTTAATTCTTGGTATGACGGAGAGTTTGCAGGAAAAGCCCTTGCGGATGTTATCTTTGGAAACTATAACCCGTCGGGTCATTTGCCGGTAACTTTTTATGCAAGCGACTCCGATTTACCGGATTTTGCAGATTACAACATGAGTAACCGAACCTACAAATATTTTAAAGGAAAAGCCTTGTATCCTTTCGGTTACGGATTAAGCTATACCACATTTGCCTACTCATGGGATGTTCAGCCCAATAAAGAATACGCTGATACAGAAACCATTGAATGCTGCTTGAAAGTAAAAAATACGGGAACGCGGGTTGGAGACGCCGTAGCGCAAGTATATATCAAATATCCGCAAACGGGAACAGTTCTGCCACTGAAAGAATTGCGCTATTTTGAACGGAAAACGATTGCAAAAGGCAATAGCGAGGAAATTAAGGTTTCAATTCCAATCGCTCAACTGGCTAAATGGAATGAATCGGCAGGCGACCTGCGTGTTCCTTCCGGTATGTATTCAATTTTTGCCGGAAGTAATTCTGAAGACGAAGCGATAAAAGCGACATTCGAAATAAAATAAACGTTTGATACAAAATGAATGGTTAAAGCGGTCAATTCCGGTGATGATACATTGATATAACCTGCAGGCGTTTTCTTTTGAATTATGCCTTCTTGTAGAAATTCGTGCCATAACAGGAGCCTTTCCATTGCTCTTTAAGGCATTTTTCTTAATGTAGAATAAAATTTTAAATGTACTTCGCATAATGCTCATTTTTTAAGTTACAAAATTACTTCATTACTTATTCAAATGCGGCATT
>Ga0123354_10003082_pt1 | contig 22755 bp, 15 predicted proteins | sample TergutLab28metaG_2_FD_97872 | JGI IMG/M metagenome (GOLD analysis project Ga0123354, IMG submission 97872) | Labiotermes labralis P4 segment gut microbial communities from Petit-Saut dam, French Guiana - Lab288 P4 | ecosystem: Host-associated > Arthropoda: Insects > Digestive system > Gut ... | reverse complement strand
TTTAGATGAATACTATCAATGTCAATGATTAAGGTTCTTAATAATTTTTAGTTACTTTTGCTTTTTTTCTTTTCTTATATCCTTTTACTATAAGTTAAATTATAAACTATAAGTTATTATGTAACATGTAGCATAACTTGCTCATATTATTTGTGTTACAATTAGCCTGTAAGTTGTTGTTGTGACAAATGTTTTGCACACTTCTGTATTCTTTTATATATGAGTATGTATGACTTTGACTACTTCCATGTCTGTAAATATCTGACGGAAGGTAAATAAATAAATCAATCAATCAATCAAAGTTTAGTGCCAAGGTTGAGAATGTGCAGTGCTTGACTCCATGCTGTATAGATGCCTACATGGTATGGTGCATCAGCATAGGGACAAATGTACCTGTACCTTTAATGTCCTGTTTCTGATACATTTGTTGTTAATTACAGGAGTGAATGATGGACAGTCAGTCCAGGTGGCAGTGATCAGAAATGAAAAAGAGACAGTTCTCCATGTCAATGATCGGAATAGTTCTGTACCAGAAACTGTGCACCTTTTGAGCACTTATTCTAACAAGCCTTGGATTAACCCTGAAAAAGGTGAAACAGTTGCTGTGAATAGCAAATGATTTGGAAATTGTGGTATTTGTATGGCTATCAATAGTATACAATTTTCATAATACTTTTGAGCTAACGTAGTATTGAATAGTCTCCTGATTCCTCTACATCCTCATCAACATATTCATGCGTATCATCATTGTTGATTGTCTGTCTGAAGTACATAATTTAATTCCTGCATCTCTCTGCCTTTACCCAATTAACAGCAAATTCAACAATGCAAACAGTAACACGTTGACATGAAGCCATTGAGGAAGCTGCACAGACCACACCGGCAATGCTTTATTGCAGTGTTTGCCAAAATAATAGGTTTAGTTTCTACATTTATGAGGTAAGGACTCATGATGCTCCTTTCACTGTGTTGCTGCCTATAGCTTGCCACTTTACTGCTCTTATTGTAAACAGACTCATTGGCTTTTTCTACCATTATATTTATGTGTGTGTCAGATTCCTGTTAATGACATTTGAACCACTTTGGCATGAACATCATGCTTTTCCCTTGTAATTTTTTATGTCTTACTGTAAATAATACCAGAATGGTGGTCATCAAAGCTCTTAGCTGGACTTTACTTTAATGACAGTGTACGGTGCTGAAATTTTTTGTGGAAACAGTTCTTACAAACAGTGTGCTGCATTTGTACAGGTATATTTTTTTGTAATTGAGTGTAAAGTGATGACATTTCAGTCTCCTGAATTGTGTCCTTAGTTTTTGGTTTGATGGTGGTAATTTTTTAAATATTACAGCTAAGCATTTGAAATTTGTACAGGGTAGATCACAACTATACCTGCAATTTTTTATTTTTTTATTTTAACAAGTACAGACATGATGGTGGTGTACTGTAATGCTGTATACATTAAGTAAATTTTACAGTCAGGTATTGTTTTATGCCTGGGATATATTAATAAAAAACATTACTCAAATCAAACACAAAATTCCTATTTAAAATATTGTATTTCCCGGGATTAGGAGATTGATAACCTCATTCTATATAGTGTACGACTATACCAGTAGTGGACACATTGATCTGTAGAGTACATATGTAGTGTATGTACAGTGTAAATATGTTTCTATATAATGTATTTATTTATAACGCAGTAAAATTGCAAGAGACTCACATCCTTAGTTTTTTGGTACAGTTCATTCTGATAGGACTGCGGTAACCTTGCTACACAAACACTTTAGTTCCTGAATTCACACTTTTTGTAATTCTGTCAGCATTATCTTGAATTGTACATATGCTACCATGACAGAGTCTAACATTATGGCATATGTTAACAATTTGTTTACCTTTTTCAAGTCAGCTTATCACGTCTAACTTCTGTTCAGTACAGATTGTCGTTTGCTGATTTTTTTACTTGGTTTTCGGTAGATGATGTAGATTTACAATTCTCACTCATGTTTATAAGAAAGCCAATGCTGCAGGAAAGGAAACTAGATGAGCTGTGTGATTGTATCACTAATATGATCAATCCATGCATGTGACTGATTGTGTGGCAGTGATATCATTCACTGCTAGCCTGCAACACAAGAGAAGTGCAACCACAGATAAAGTGTTCCAAACTGCATTAAACTGAACGTTATTGTGTATTGCGTATGCCAGATTGCATTAAACCGAACACAGTTGTGTAAGTTCAAAAGTGGTGTAAAATTTCAAGTTGCATTAAAACGAAATTGTGCAAAGAAATTGCGTGAAAAGAGACTTGTCTGTAGTTGGAATTAGTACTTTGGAAATTGTGGGTATGCATGGATCACAGACTTGTGTAATTAATATATTAATTTATAGCTTCTGTTAGCCTCATGAGATAAAATGAAGTGTTTGAAACACAAGACCTTCTTGCCTCTATAAAATTCAGTGGGATTTGTGATTGCTTAGTTGGTAAAATGAAAAGATCAGAGATTTAATGAAATGTAAATGTACAGTAAGCAGTGTACAGAGAAAATACCTGAATAGTATGTTAGCCTCAATATGTGTGCTTGTACTGTGCTTTATATGCTAATATTGATGTGTACTAACCAAACTGTAGGTCACTGTAGCCATCCTCTGACATGAGTCAGTAGTAAATAAAGGAAGTGGAAGAAACTATATGTACGTAGGGATGCAGTAGGAATTGTAATATTCTCCAGGAGAATTAAATCACTTAAATATGTAAATATGCAAACTTAAGATGTGTAAGATATATAAATTCAAAAGCCTGGAAATTGCTGCAGTTCTTCCATTTATGCCATGAGTTTTGGTACAGCTTGTGCAGTCCTTTAAACTATGATATTTTTTTTGGTATATGGACTGCACTCTTGAATATTTTTTGTTATGTATGATGAATTGCTGCAGAATTTTTTTGTCAAGAACACCAACATTATTAATTTCTTTGCCTACCCTGTCAATCTTCCATCAAGACTGTTTTTCTCTGAATGTTTGTTAATATCAGAAGTGCACTCTATCGTGGGTGGTGTTTTTGTTTTTGTAATTTAGAGGTGCTGGCCCCACAGAGACCTCCAGCACCCCCAACTGAATATTTTGAATTCAACCTAGGAGGTTATGACCTGGATAACCTGATAGCAGGCAACAATTCACCACACCTGCAAGGTTATGTGGGCTGCATGCGGGGCCTTAAGATTGGTGATGACCTGTTTGACCTCAGCTTGCAAGTCACCAGTAGTTCAAAGACAACAAAAGGTAAATTTTTCTGTCCAATGTGAACTGTTACTGGATATGGCATGAACACCAGACTGGGAACTTTTGTGCTCAGAGTAATTTATTAACAAAGAATGTACCATTTAAAAGAAAAGCTGTTCTGGTGGATAGGTACAATTGAAATCCTGTTTAATTTTTGTCATTGGTATCATAAGTGTGCGCAGCACATTTCATTAGGACGTGAACCAGGGGAATTTTATTTTTTATTTTTTAAAATTCAAACATTTATTAATACTCAGTCGTAAGTTCATTATTTTTATTCACCGAACAAAGTAAAGAAACTTAAACTTAACTCAGCTGTTTTGAAATTGACAATGAAACTCTACTTAAAAATACGTTCTTACAAAATGAGACAAAAGGTACCAAATTTTCGCTGTTTTGAGTCATTATGGTGTGCCTAGGCGCATACCTGGCACAGCCTGTTATCCTGTATGCACACCTATGAATGGGACAGTTGCTTGAATACTGAACTAAAGAAAACGTTATGTTGAGTTAACACCATTGTCACACTAATATATAGAAATTGAATGTTACTTGAGGAGGAGAGCTTGAATTAAAAGATTCTGAATAGGGAATTTTTTCTGTATAATTTTATCATAGCAGAAGAACAGAGACCTGTAACTTGAGTGTCTGGCTAATGTCAATATGTGTGGTCTTATATGATTTCATCTGTGTCTGATTAGCTGAACTGTCCTGTCTGGCTTGATCAACTGACTGAACCACCCTGACCAATCTACTGACAGATTACTGGTCTGATTGACTGACTTCTCATTGAACTGACCTAGCCCTCAGTAGGTAATAGATATTTACTTGAAGCAAATTACATTAATTTATTACTATATTTGCTGTTTTACAGATTTTCCAGGCATGATTGCGGGATGCAAAATGAAGTGTGATGAACAGCCTTGTAAAAACCAAGGAATCTGCATAGAGGACTTCCAGAAGCAAGAAGTAACCTGTAACTGTGAGCGCACATCTTACTATGGGGAGCTGTGTGATGAAGGTTCGTCATGTCGGTTTTCTTTATGTACTGAGGCTGCTAGTATTGGACAAGACAATTGGACCTGAGAAAATTATATAGTTTAATAATGTTTAATTTTTGGTGCCAGGTTCCTTGAGTGAAGATGTCCGGAATGTAACTGAGTGTGTAGAGAATGTCCTGTTACATAAGAAGGCTTGTTATTAGAACATAAGTGGCTAACAGTTATAGTTGTGATGCAGCTATCTGCATCTAGTCAATTTGCATGTGTCTGTCACATTACAGCTGTCAGGTGTATTCAGAAACATACTGAAAAGAGAATCACGTTGCTAGATCCAGACAAATTTTGTCTGCATGAATGTATAGTGGTAATTTACACAGACATATTGATTGTGCTTTGCAGCTAGGGGTTTAATTACCTAATTGTACTGTACATCAGCAGTGCAGGGAATTTTCATTTTATCTGCTTGTCTCACCTAAGGGGCTGGGATAGTGTAGTCAGTGTAGTGAGAAGACTGTCAGCTGGACGATACGAGATTTGAATCCCTGTAGGGGCAACAGACTTTTCTCCTCTCCAAAACATCCAGATCAGCTCTGGGACCCACCCTGCCTCATGTTTGATGGGTGGCAGGGTTCTTTGCCGAGGGCAAAACATGTGAGGTGTGAAGTTGACCACTCATCTCCATTTAGTGACAAGGTTAAGAATGTGTGGAGATATAATACTTCTCACCCTATACACTTGCTTGGTGTAGACAGGTATGAATTCATGTTTTTCCCATTTGTTTTATCATGATATTTAAGACGTACTGTTCCAATAATGTTGAAAGGTAAGGTATATTCATTATTCTGCAAAAGTTTGGGTGTAGAAGCAGCATCAACTTGGTGAGAAACTTGGTTATGAGAAATGACCTGTAGCCCTGTCTATGTGCTCTGTTTTTCCTTATTTTTTTTGTATACGTAAGTATGTTAAATAAACAAATTTTTCTTTACAGAGAAAGGTGCAGATTTTAGTGGTGATACCATGCTGCAACGGAAGTTTATTTTGAATGGTTCTGTGGACCAGATCAAAGTGCACCTTGCTTTCTCAAGTACTGATACTCGGCAGAGAAACACTGTGTTGTTGTTGCTGCAGACAGAAAATAAGTGAGCAGATCCTTTATGAGTGCATGACCTGCTCGAGTTCTTCCCTTCTGCTTTTTATAAATTGAAGTTTGAAGCAGAATTTTGGGTTTTCTTATATTATCAATTGTTAAAATGTGATCAAATGCACATTCTGTCAATTATTTTATTGTAGCTCACTAGGAAAAGGAGATTCAGTTTTTACATTATCACTAAAGAAATGTTATCGTATATTCTGTTGAGTTATTTTGTTGAAAGGGTGCATTTTTAACTTCCAAGTAGAGATTGAGGTTTTCTGTTACTATTATAAATATTATTGCTGCTCATTTGGATTACAAGTTTCAGATTTTCTTAAGTTACGGAGTATTAAAATAAGTTCGTGGATTTTGTCAGATCACCTTGCAGTGATGTGCATGTCACATGTCTAAGAACTAATCAAAATTGTAGATTTAATTCAATTATCAAATAAGATTTTAATATGTGGGGTGTTGCTTAGCTTAGGAGCATGAACAGCATCTAGGACATATAAGAGTACAGATTGATTGTCCAGTTTGTGTAATGTGTGGAATTTTATTCACTGCAGGCAGAGCTACTATCTCCTTGTGGCCTTGACAAGTGAGGGAGAGCTGATATTTGAGGAAGATGGGGAAGGATCAGCATCTGGGGCAAGAGTGTCTGACCGGAATTTCCTGAATGGAGCAAGGCATTCCGTCTACTACCAAAGAGATGGTGATAGTGCCATTTTACTGGTAGGATACATGTTAACAGTGACTTATTTTGTTGCAGATATATTGGAAAGATTTAGTTTTCTCTGTCAGTGTAATTTGGAAGAAATTTTATCATAAATTTCTAGCCTTCCTTGGGAACTTTGTTACTAAACTCAATGGTTCAATGACTTAAGTACTGTATATATTCTTGTTTTATTATCAGAATGCAGGACATGTTCATAATATGTGATACTGGAAAGTTGAAACTAAAAAGATGTACAAAACTGCAAAATATTTGCTGTTTATTGAATATTATTAACATGATTGAATTAAGATGGATGAACTGTTTGGAACATGTGGCATGCATCTTGGGGGATGAAATGATTTAGACATGTAGAGGCAAGTGGTGTGCATAATGAGGGATGAAATTTTACTTCAGAAGCTTTAAGGTATGTAATCTGTTGTGAGAAATAGGAGTAAGTTTGAGACTTATATGAAATGAGCCTCGCAGAAGTAGTGAGTGGACTGGGTTCAACTGGGTCAGGATAGAGTTCAGTGATGGTAGTGAACCCTAAGTTTCCATAAGAAGGGCAAATTATTGTAACCAGTAGAGTAAATATCAACTAGTCAAGAAAGTTGCTACACCATGGAGTTTGTCAGATGGCTCAAAAATATGGTAAGATATGGTATGAATTGTGAAATATACAGAATAGAGGGATATATTAAGCAACATTATTGAATGCCAATGTCATTCGGAGTCCAGAAATGTGGCCAGGCTTTTCTAAGTCTTGTGTACATTTTGTGTCTGATGATCATATGGGGACATTCATATGTGAAATTAGAACGGACATGTACTTGGTCCTCTAACATGTGTCATCCACTACTGTCCTTAATTGGAGTGAAACGAACTTTAAGTTACTTATGCTTTGGCTTGTTTGATTATAAGTAAATAGAAGTTAATGCAGTTCTCCATATTTGTCAGTAACTCTCTCATTTGATTCAGAGTAGTACTGCTGTAGAGACTAATTTATGAGGTGCCGTATTTGTATCGTAGCCAGGTTACTAGATATTTTCAGCTTTTTTATTGGTTTACTGGGTATTTCTAGGTGAACGCTTGATCAGCACCTGCTAAGGAACCACAATAAACTCTCTTGGGATTCTTGCTTACTCAGCTATTCACATTCCATGTAATTCTGTATAGCCTGCTATCAGACAGTAGTAATAATTAGTCAGTCTTTTTAAAGACATTGTGTGTCCCAACTGTTTAGACATATTGAGACCCATAATGTTTGAGGTATTCACAGTGATTCATGCCATGGTCTATACCAGTGTTCCTCAGTCAGGCATTTGTGAGTTGTGTCTAAGGGGTCAACAAGTTGAGTAGATTATACTAAATAGAACATGAAGTTTCTTTCCTTAGGCTTTTCCTAATCTGAGTTTATTGTGCTTACTACTAGAAAAATTGTTGTATTATTAAACTGTTACATGGATTTAATACTAGTGTTGGTTGCAGATTGACCGTGAACCAGTTGCACTTACGCCTATTTCATTTTTAAGTCGTTCTGATGTGCCAGAAGGGGATCAAGGAACAAATGAGGTTCAGGTGGGAGGTCTTAATACCAGTGATTCACGCTTTGCAGTCTACAAGAACTACAAAGGTTGTTTGTCAAGTAAGTGTGTTGGTCTGCTTCAGGATGGGGCTGTGTGTCTGCAGGTCAATTTTTTGTCACTCACAGACACTTGCACATAAAATCAATTGTGCAGTACTGGTACTGTGAGGAGGTTATGATATGTATGACAGGCTTTGCAGTTCTACTGTACTTTATGAAAATTTAAAATATCATCAGCATGACTCTTGCATTAGATTTTATCATTTACCATTGGAGATTTCAAATATCTTGCTACTGTAGGAGTGCTGGTCCTGTCTAGAATCGTTAGTCGCGTTTCATCATCCAGGAATGGGGGTGTGGAGTATAGTGACAAAGCTCTCAGGCTTCAGAATGTTCTAGTCTTAATGTAGTACAATCCTCATGGTACTCATGTACATAGTTTTACAAGATAAAATTCAAACCCTAGGTCTTGTGTCCATGTGATCCATGACGTGGAAGATGCCTTATTATACTGGTCTGCTTCATGGAATTCTTCATCTTAAAAATATACAAAGTTACAAAAATCTTATGTATTACTTGGACAGTATACATTAAGTGAACACATAATGAGATTGCTGTGCCCTTCTGATTTTGTTATGTCTGTTCAGTCTCTGAATCTACTCAATGGACATAAATGAAATTGGTGTTGAGGAGTCTACACCAAAATTGCTGGAGGAGGTTAATGTTTTCTGATGTGGAATGATAAAAATTCTAACTTTATGTGTAACTGAAAGTGAATGTCATATATTTACTCATTGTTCATAGAGTGTATTGGCACTTGAGATAAACCATATATTGCATTCATTTGTGCAACTTATGATGTCTGTAATGTGATGGATGTTACATTGAACTTTGTCTGCAGTATATCCAGACAAGTGAAGAAGATAGGTAGGAAATAATGCACTAATATAACCCACAAAGTAGAATCTCTTTAATAGGTAATGATCTTAACAATCCTCCTACAATTTTGGTGTTGTTGCTAAAGTTGGCTGTTGAGCTGAAACTTGTTGGAATGTAAATTCACATCTCATGAATTAAGTGTACTTTATTGGTTATGGTATTTCATTAACTGGTGTACATTACGAAAAAGGAAAGAATGTATTTGAGCAATACAAGTAATTCAATTTGGAGTATATTTTCCACTCTTGTTTATGTTTTGTAACAAAATATTTCCTTCTTCAGAACCTAAGCAATAAATGATGTAAACCACTGAATTTGGGCTAGATCAGCGAACACAGTCTGACTTCTTGGCCGTGTATTAGAAGGGATAAATATTCTGTTAATAGTAAAATATTTTTGGCATTATGGTATCTTGCTGAATTACTACAATGCATATTCCTGTATCCTTTAGATATTTATGTGGAAGTTAACTCTGATTTGATGAAACCATTGGAAGAATATATGCTGTTTACCAAGGCGGGCAGTGAGAAAGTGTATGTTACAAATGCTTTGGGAATAAGAAGCGCTCAGTGTGGAGTCTTTGATGTGAGCCACAAACCAAAACTGAGTCCATCACTCAATATTAGTCTGGTGAGTGGACAGTTTCAGATACTGCAGAAGATAAAGAAGCTATAAATCTGTTTGTAAGTGTTTTCAGGCTTCTTGTTTCAGAAAACTGATATTGTTTCAGGCCTGTGGTATCATCAGAACAACATATGTGTTTGTATATGTATCCTCACCTAGTCCTGTATAAATCAATCTTTGGATTTTAATTTGCCTTGGTATGGACATTTTTAGTTGGAGACCTTCATGTTTCATGATTTTCAACCTTATTTGTGTTAACAGTATCGGCATGGCAGCAGTATAGAATTGGCATATGGTGGGTATGCAAACTTGAAAGGCTGTCCTGACAACAATGATCACACTTTCACAATGAAAAGAAAACACTTGTGCAACTATTACCTGTGAGATAGTTTCAGAACTGCTATTCACACAAAGTAATTAGTGCCACTCTGGAAATTGTGTTAGTTATGGCAGCAAATGAATTAGAGAGTGCACTACACACGCAGTAATGTGCAGGTATAATGTATCACACATGTTCATATCACTTTGTCCTTAACTTCAACAACTTTCCTACCCTGCTGAATGTCCCAGTTTTGAATTTTATCTCTTCTTCTTTGATTCTTAATGCTTTCAGAATCTTAAAACTATTTGAGATTGTCACTGTAAAGTTTTGTTAAACCTCACCCAGAGAGTGTAATTCCTATACATGCATGCATAGGACACCCGGGTGTTGGATTGGCTACATTTGTTTTTGTTTTGTGTAGGGTACAGACAAGGCTTGGATTTTGGATCCTCCAGTTAAAATTCCCTATGAATCTCTGTGGTCTGATGTGTCCAAAGAGGAAAACAATGCAATGACAGGTAAGCACCAGGAGGTTGGGCACTTTTAAGTTTGCATTTTCCTAGTGTGAATTATAATATTGGCAGTCTATTTCTGCACTGGTCTTTATACCCATGTTTCCTGTACACCTTCATGAGCACAAATGTAAAGTTCATTTTATTAGACTGAGTCTTTATTATGGGTTTCCAGTTGCGTAAGTTTTTTCAGCACTGAACGAGAGAATGATTATGAATGATGATAGTTAAAGTATATGGAAGGAAGTGGGTATGGTCTATTATTAGCAACTATTGCAGTATTTACCTGAAGAATGGAGGAGGACCATGATATAGATTTTGGAACACTAAGGCTCCAGGGACCTGCAATATATGAAGCAGGAGTGCATATTTTTCAGTCAGTGCATTGAATTCATTCTGGGGCTTGAGATGCATTGTTGTATGTTTGTGAAGTTGTGTGGTACATGCCTCAAACATAGTCTTATCAAATCCTTGGTCTGTGCTTGCTTTTGCAATGGTGAATAATTCATTGTTGAGACTTATTACAAGACACTGTCCTGCCCCTGATGGCAGAAAGGTGATGATAGTAGACCAACAGTTTGCCACCTGTGAACCTCTCTGAATGCCAGGTATTTACAAACATTTACAAACATTTTTCTGGATCACTTTGGTTTAAAAGTATGCCAATAAGAGAAAGAAAATACAGCAAATTACGTTATACCACCAACTACCCTGTTTTATCTCCAGCAGCTTGCAGCACATCACATATTTAGAGTAAATTGTAAACTTTTTCTTGCCTATTGTTACTGTAATTTTTTTGTTAGTTTTCTTAAACAAACTTCTTTCATAATAATATTAGTAATAATGTGTAAATTATTTTCTGAGTTCTTAGAACCCAGTTTTTATCATAGATTTCCTTGATTTGTATTAAGCAGAACTGGTGCTTTGTAGGCTCGTGGCCTTTACATTGAGCAAGGATCAGTGGTGTACCATATGTCATCTTTTTTCAGTGACCTTCTATGTGTTGTGTGCTGTTTTTGTTCTCACCATGTTGGGTTCAATGGCTGAAGTTTACCGGTCATATCTTGAACACAAACGGAAACACTACGATGATAGGGCACCTACATCAATGGTGTGGCCTAGTGGTGAAGATTCATCTACATATAAGGATTCACTGGTCAACTCCAACATACAGAAGACAGCGTACACTGATGTGAGTTGGCACAGGATAACTAACACAGTGTGACTGGAGTGGGTAACAGCACTTGAGCTTGCAGTATGTTATTTCGGTTTTGGGTTACCTCATAGGTAAAGGTAAAGCAGTCCCATTACAGACCTGTACAGGTCCAGAGGGTTCCATGAAGTTAAGGCTCCCAGATTTTGTGACAATTGCACAGGATGGTGGTAGGTTGTCAGCCTTATGCACCGGCCGCCTTTACCCCTAGGAAATACTCCAGGTACTCATTTCTGTTAGAGGCTGAGTCGACCCCAGGGCCATAGTGCGATTGGAAGGATTTTATGTCAATGAAAAATCTACTGACAACAACTGGGATTGAAACAGCGACCTTCCGACCTCATTTCTTGTAGGTACAAAAATAGTGTCATCAGGGCCAGGCAGCAACATACTTAGTACTCTGTACAGAGTCATTAACTGTCCGGTTAATTGAGTTTGTTGACTTCTTCTGTTCACTGCATACAGCTATAATTTATTGTCCCTTAAAATTCAATAATTATTAGTCTATCTAATTAAATGACTGATCTCATATTATTTGTTAGTTATCTAGCAAATGAAATTTCCTACTCCTTTGGAACCCAACAGTGTGTACTTGTGAAGATTCCAGTCTTCTCCATTGTTATTTTGTGCCACTGGGTAAATAGTATGTGACTTCTTGGACTGTTTGGCCCTGAGCATGAAGTCTCAATGCATTCAAAATGTCAGGAAATATTTCTGCTTACCCCATGACAGTGTAACTTATCAGAAGACGTGAAACTTCAGGACCACTGCTGCGAGAACCTCAAATCTTTTATAATTCTTAATCATACTCATAAAAGCCCATTATTATACACTGCCTTGGGCTGCATGTATTGATTCAGTGTCTTCTGATATTTCTCCAAAATTTGTTTTAGTATTATCCTTCCAACTATGCTCGTGTGTTTCAAGTTGTATTTCTTGGGGTTTCAAAGTGTATGTTATTCCTGAGCATGCTGAGTGAACAGTAAGTAGTACTGTCTTGTATTCTGTTTGGTATACACCAGAAGTAAAAATTTTTCAGGTACAGATATTAGGGCTTCAAGAGATGTATATTTATGAGTGCAACAGTTGTTTGTATTATGAGCCATTTTTGAGGTGTTAAATAAGTTGAATTTTAACTTTATTGAAAGTAGGGATTATATTAGGTGAATATGAGCAAAAATTACATTTTTCCCATAACTTTAGTGTAATTTGGCAGTAACAAATTCAGTGCAGAACTGTTGCGTGGTATTGGAGATGAAAAATGCAGATGGCAATGACCTCCATATTATATGCTTATTTTATGCAGTCAGTTCAGTAGACACACATATAACTGATGTCATTTAGAAACAACATGTGCTATTAAGCAAACTACTGTTTTATATTGAATATCTACTCTGGAAAACCTCTTAGCAGACATAGGCATAAGGTAAGATTTATTTTGGAGAAACAGAGTGTGATAGTACACCGAATATGGTGGTCTTGGGGTAGATTCCAGCAGTTGGCTTGTTTGGACGTGATAATGAACATTCAGTTTTCTTAAAATTATGTAATTTTGCAACTAGCTGAACAACTGTGGGCTTCTAGGAATGACTTTGCAGTATGGAATTAATCAGTATGATGGTTTAAATAACTGAAAAATCTGATTTGCAGCAGAGCAGTTTAGACCTGTTGTGTGTGTTTGTTTCAGATACCACAAGAAGACGCTAAACAAAAATCGTCTCTGTACAATTCAGAACAGAAGCCTGTCCTAATGAATGATTACAAACATATACCAAATTCTGCATCAGCCAATGGAAAACCCGATGTAGTAAATCCAAACAGAATCAACAACAAACACAATAGAGGTAATGTACTTTGCTCTGTATTAAGGGACAGTTGTTGTAAGGATGTATTTTGAGCCTGTACTCTTTGATTCATTAGTTTTATTGCCATAAGCTCAGGCATGAAGATTTAATTAGTCTTAGTTTATTTTTTGATGCTGATTTACCCACATAGATTCTGTCATGTTAAGTGATATGGAAACATTCATGAATTTTGAGGATTTGTAAGGATGTGATTATGGCCTATTATAATGTGCTGTCTGACATTTGTCTGGAGAGGCACAAAAGAACATGATGACAAGCTGTTTGGTGGAAATAAATCTGAATTGGATTCCTGTCAAATACAAGGAAGTTCTGCAGCATTACTGCTAAACCATCCTGCCTGATACTGAACTCTTAAAAGGTTTTAATTTCATGCCTTTATAGTTATGCCCATGTAATCATATTTGATCCACACCACATATCTATATCATCAGAGTTCCTGATATTTGTTATATAATTTCAGATTTGTAAAAATTTAAGAGATTCTTTGAATGTTAAACTTCTCACTCTCTCTCCCCCCGCCCCCCTCTCTTTTGACTGGCATGATTGTAGGTAGTGTTTGGTACCCCAAGTTGGTTGAATAATTGATTGATTTAACAAATGGAAAATCTCAGAAATTTATAATATTGATTCATTTTGCTTATGAAACCAAATGTACACATGATGGTAGTATGAAACCAGTGACATATCTTGTGGGCACCTGTTTTAGCTGAAACAGTGTTGAAGACTACATATAAACAAATTCACTTACTTCACTTTTATTTGTGTGTGCATGACATTAAGAGTGTAACATTAATTTCACCCTTTGGATATTAAATTGAATGTACATCATGTATATATATTCATTTTGTATCTCACAGAGAACACTGTGTTCCATTTGAAAAACCACTTGGTTAATGCTGTACACGGAAACAGTTGCTGTTGACTGTGCAAATTCAACATAACGTGGATACACTACATGGGTAAAAGGCAGATTTGTTATGTTAGACCAGGTGGTACACACAATACCAAGTAGAGTCTGAAGAATTTTAGTACCTAGTGATGTAATTATGTTCATGCAGCAACATGTAGTGATATCCCCCCCCCAATTTTTGTCACCAATCTTTACTACATGTCATTTTGTCATTTTATATGTGAATCTGCTTTAGCCTTTAGGTCTTGTCTTTTCGTCCATGAAGATGGAGGCAGTGTTTTTCTCCTCAATGTCACAAGCTTCTGCAGAAAGACCCTATCACTTCTGAAACAGCAGTTTGTTGTATCCCACCAATACACAACTTTACATTGCAGGAGAGGAGAAAACCTGATGGATCCTCAATAGACCGACATGCAAGCTTGTTACATTTTTACGAAAATATAAGGATGAACAGTTATTTTTGTGGACACAACATTTTGACAGAAGGTGTGTTTGTAACCCAATTGTCTAGTAAAGAGGAAATTTCAGCTTCTTGAATTTTGTGGGTTACGACAAATTGCAGTTTCATGAGCACTTTTTATTACATATAGATCACCACACAGACATCTCATCTTGCGTTTCTCAACTCTGTTTGGTATACCAAATTTCAGGAGCCAACCCAGACCAGGAGCTGAGCTGGGATCCCATGGCAGAGAAGACAGAACTCCTCCAAGAAGTAAGTGAGTGTGTGAGTCAGTTGACATGTGTGTGAGTGAGGTTTATGTGAAGTAATATTACTGTGTGTGTGTTTGTGTGTATACACACATACACATATGTATACACATGCACGCGCCACACACACACACACGCACACACCACTTCTGGGTGCAGAAAGCATGTAGCACCAAGGAAGAGAAGTGTAAACAGTTGAAAAATAAAAAACTAACTAGATGTCACTTGTTATATTTACTTTACTTCTTAGATACTCAACATGTTTTGGGCATTAATATGCCCATTTCCAGGAGTTTGCGACAATGTTGTAGTTCAACAACATAGTCGCAAACTCCTGGAAATGGGCATATTAATGCCCAAAACATGTTGAGTCTCTAAGAAGTAAAATAAAAATAGGTGGCATCTAGTTGATTTTTTATTCTTCAACTAGCACAATGATGCACGGTCCAATAAACATCAGATTCACAAGTGTAAACAGCTTTTTGTTAACAACTGTGCTTAAAAACGAAATAGGGATATTTGAGGCACAAGTAATATTAATCCAAGTCAGTTAATAGGTTTAAAATTGACTCAAATACACTGCTTATTCATACCTACCATGAAATTGTACAAATGAAAACCAAAACTTAAAAACTACACTTTTAACTTTGTTAACCAATGTTTTGGCAACATCATTTTCTCCACACTAGATATAATGTCATAATTTGTTTGCCACATTGTCATTTGTGGAAGTGTGGTGCACTACACAAAAGTGAGAACTGTGTTAAGTAGGGGGGCCTTTTGAGAGATATGGTAGTTATTTGAGAGGAAAAATGTTGCTTCAGAGTGTATGAAAACATACTGCTGTGGCTGTGAGAGTGAAGAAATGGAAGAATTGAGAGAATTACACTATGAGCAGCTTCATAAAATGCATTTTTCACAAAATATTATTAGGATGGTTAAATGCAGGAGGTTGAAGTGGGAGGTGTGTGTGGTTGGCATGTGGTAGAAGAGAAATGGCTATGTAATTGTAACTGGTAAATGTAAAATGAAGAGCTCACCTTGGAGACCTATTTTTTACAAGAGAAGATAATACTAAAATGGATTTTAGATACTAGACCACGAAGGTATGGAGTGGATTCAGATTGCTTGAGACAAGCTCAGGTGGATGGCAATCACAGTACGGAACTTTGAGATTCCACAAAAGATGCACGTTTATTGATAACCCATATACCTGTAAATTGTTTGACAGTGATCCTGTACCATGTATGTGGAGGTTTTAAGTGATGCATCGCACAACTTGCACAACTGATATAACATTTGTGAATCCAGTTTCAACACAGGTGTATCAAGTTATTAAGTTCTCATTTGTTGCCAGCCTACAGTACTACATTTTTTTGCACATCAAGGCTTTGGTTGTTATGTAGTTCTGTGTAGACTGTATGCCTGGTGTTGCAGTCGATAGAAGACATCCCAGACAGCGTACACAATAATGCTGATGAAGGACACGGAAGTGAACGAGAGGATTATATTCCCAAAAAGCCAGTGAGTATAAATGGTGCAAAGCTGGCTCCACTGGGTTCCATTAGTGAGGTTGCTTTGGATTACTACGATTGAATAGTGTTACGTATGTAACTATGTGTATAGGGAATTTCATAATGAAATATAAAAATAAAAATTTCACACCAAAATGGTGATGCAAGTTGTCATTCTCATTTTGGCATAGAAAGCTTTACACAGCTTCTAAAAGGGAACTACATTTTGCAGATGTTATGATTTGATCTTGTTCGGTGTGAATGCCATAGTTGGCAGAGCACAGCTGGCTGGGAATAACAGTTGTTGACATTTACTACTTCTGGAAACTTCACTGTTTGCATGGGGTAGTTTCTTATGATATGAAGTATTCAGTTACTATGATTCATTAAGAATTTCCCTGTGGTTGACACCCCCTATAACTATCAAGAGCAGGTAACATAACAAGTAAACTGGCACATTTTGTTATCTGTATCCCCCCTCAGTTCACCCTTTGTTTTCCACCTTTCAAAACTGTGAAGTTCAAGCAGCACTGGGATACACTGTGAACTTATTTTCTTTTTTACATGAAAGTACAGTTATTCTCTTTGTTGTGATTAGCATCATATGTGTTGGTATGAAGTGCCAAATACAGTTCAAAACTTAGAAACCTGATACACAACCAAACACAGTATTCCATTAAAGGATAGATAACTGTGATTTGTATTAAATGTTGTGATGCCTGAATGCTCAGAGTTTTAAGGTGGAGTCAGCTAAGATCACCCCACAACTGTGTGATGATATAATCAGTCTGGCCAACACAAGTCTTTATCTCTGCATTTCCTATCTGCTGTTTACCAAGAACACACAGATTATTTGCAACTGTGAGCCTAATAGGACATAGTTTTTTTTAATGCGTGAGTGCAAAGTGGCATTGCATGATAGGCTGCTTTGTTGACCTCTGTTTATTGCTCGATCAGAGATATAAAGACACTGAACTGCTCAATTTTATGTACACAAAAAACGTGCTTATTACTGTTATTATTAGTTTATATTTTTAAGGGGGTCGATTAGAAAATTAAGTCATTTTGTATACCTCTGACTTGCTTTAGAAAACGAGCCATTAAAATCTCTTATGGGGTTTAGCTATATTCTGGCATAATGCAAGATTTGAGGTTACCACAGTGTTTACATTGGCTTGTTATGCTGATTAGCAGGTTCATCTTAAGAGACTGGGGAGTCCTAGGATTCCCGAGGCCTGAAATTTAAGTTAATACATTCCTTTGAAATGTTTGCAATCAGTAATCCAGCTACTCAGTGTAACAACCCAGATCAGAATCCTTTTAATGTAATGTCTGCAACAGTTCTGTTTCCGTGAGCAAATACATCTGTACTGTTACGTGAGGGGCAGTCACAAAGAACATTTACAAGAATTCTGTCATGAAAGTCATTAATTGGATATGTGTTGTGGATGATAGACTATTATTGTATGAGGCATATGAGAATGAATGTTCACTTCATTGTATGTACCCTGTATATGTATGTATCCTCTGTTTACTTAATTTCGGTTTATCCTGTGTACAAGTTATTGAATATTAACAAAATTTATTTTGTTATCCTTTCTGTGCCAAATTGGATTAATAATAGTCTGAAAAAGAAAAATGGGAGATTGTTATTTGCCATATGAATGCTTTCCACACTTCTTGTAAAGGATGTAGCTCCAATTTTATGTAGGAATACCAAAGGCTTTATATAAATGTCAGTGAGTTAAATCCTGTCTCCCTTGTGTTTACTGTAAAAGTAAACAAATCTCTGGCCATTAAATGGAGCAATGTAGGGAATTTATCTCTTCCCCCCCTCCGAATAAATTTGGCTTTTGAGAATGGAGATTGGCAGATATTGGGATAAATACAGTATCCCAGATTATTGATATACTATGAAATTTAACTGTTGTGGCAACCTGGTGGTGTAGAAGTGAACTACCAAGGGAGGTGGATGTACTATATTGAGAGGCATTATCTGTAGCTTTTCAATAATACCTGGTGATTGTATTTATTTGAAACTTATTGGCTCATCTTAAAAATGTCAAATGAAGAGAACCCACGTGGAAATTTCAAAAGACTATCAGTTTTGATCTCTGTTGTCACCTCTTCATGTGACAGACCTGCCTGTCTTTGCTATTTGATTGCCTAAATCACAAATCTGGCAATTTTCAGATTGATGAATGACGTAGGCTAAGCTACCTGTAACATCAATGATGTATAAAATCTCCACTAAAACAGTATTTATCAGTAGTCAAATATATATATAACATCCCATCATTCTGCTGCGGAACATAGGCCTTCCACAAGAATCCTCCATCTCACTCTATTCTTGGCATTAGTTTTGATCTCCATCCAGGTCTTCTTAACTCTTTTGGCCTCTTCAAGCACAGTTCTTTGCCATGTATTCCTCAGTCTCCCCCTGCCCCATTTACCTTGGGGGTTCAACTCTGCAGCTTGCGTGGCTATATTGTCGGACGGTTTTCGCAGTGTATGGCCCAGCCATCCCCACTTGTGTTTCCTGATCTGCAAATCTATTCTAGGTTGCTACGTATGCTTTCACATCTCTTCATTTGTTGTCTGGTCTGGCCAGAAAATTATCAATATTTTTTGAGGCTTTTATTAATAAAGACTTGCAGCTTGGCTGTTGTACATTTTGAATTTTTTCCAGGTCTCACAACCATAGAGTAGGACTGCTTTCACGTTTGTATTGAAGATGTGAAGTTTGGTTTGTGTTGAATATGCCATTGAATGCCAGATCTTGTTTAATGTGCTGAATGCTATCTGGGCCTTTCATATGAGGGCCATGATATCAGCCTCTGTATCACCTGTGTTATTGATAATTCTCCACAGATATGCAAATTGTGTCACTCTTTCAGTAGTTTCACTGTATATACAGAGAGTCTCATTATTGTTCATGGCAATACGAATCTCCTTAGACTTATTTACATTAATCTTTAAGCCCACTTTGGTGGCTTCATTTTCTAAATTCTCGAACATTATTAGTAGTCAAATACCTAGAAGAAAACTAAACTAAACTTACTAAAGTAAGTTGAGGTATAGTGTAAACACTTTGTCAATGAATTAAGTATTGTGTTCCGCATACAGAAGTATTACTCCATGTTGCATCTGATCACTGGATGTATGGAATGTAACTTGTCTGTATAGCAGGATTGATTCCACATAGTCTCCAGCTTCAGGCACAGGTAATGTTAGCAAGCCTAGGCTGATGTTATGAGTTGGGAGAGTGTGCACATTTGTGCGTGCAAATGTGTATCTCAGTGTTTTTCTGCAGCCAGAGCAGTGGAGGTGCCAGTATATGTCTGGTTATGTACTAGTTTCAGTCACGTGACAGAGGGAGGGGGACTGTAAAGTTTGTTAGACATGTGCTGAAGGTTGTCATGCAAAATTAGGGGGACTTCGTGGATATAATCCTGCTATAGCTGTACTTAATTTTCATTGTTGTAACCCTTTCAGACTCTGAATATGAAATTTTGCAGGATAGAAGAATACAATTGAGGTGTTTCAGCCAGTTGTGTTAAAAATAACAGTTAAACCAATGTTTGTCTGTCAGACAAAACTATGTATTTACAAGTCTAAAAATCAGCTGATTTTCAGACTTTTAAATATATAGTAGTGTTTGATGGGCAAGCATTGCTTTATTGTCACTTGTCACTGTAATGCCCAAGTATTTCAGTCCTGCACAGCACAAACATGTTAGGTGTTCCTTAGAATTAATTTTGTTTTACAATATTATACCACATTATTATGAAAATGAAAGGATACTAAAGAAAATACTGTATTTCGACATATTATCCATATTGTTATTGTTTATAAAGCCATTGGCTTCCAAAAATGTTTGCTTTCCTGATTACTGTGGTCTGCAAGGGTTAATATACTGTGTTATTAAATGCTGAAGTACTGTGGGTCCAATAGCAATAATTATGTATACTGACTGAAGTACACGATGATCAAAAAGTGACACAGATCGTAACAAATGTAATATTTTTCCCATGACATTTTCAAAAATTCTTCCCATAATGTATCATTTAATATTTCAATCTACAGGATGTTGAAATGACAACCCCTCCACCTCTTTCCTTTGCATACTAAATTTACTACAGATTGATTCTTGTTGTTTACTTTCCTTGTATTACAAAAAATTCCTCATATTGAGCAGGCTGGGCCAAGTAATTGTGATTTTGACTTGTATTTGGCAGGTGCCTGGTTTGAATTTTGGCCTGGGCAGTGCTTGCCATGACTGAGGATGGTGGTGGTTATCTTCAGTCCTTCCAGGCAAATTATCTGATAGTGCCTGCAGTTAGGCCATAAATGCTTTCTTCTTCATCCTCTTTCAGTTCATTATTCCCATTTCATCCAATGACTGGATGCTGTAACTATGATTTGATTACAGTATAATTGAGTAAACTATATAATTATAAATGAAAACCCTCACTGTGGCAATGTATGTAAGCCCTTGGCTGACAGTGTACTTGTGCTGATCATAGTGTATTGACACTTTCTGATATTGCTGGTGGGCAGAGTGAATTTATGTTCTCAACAGCTACGTTATACAAATGCTCGATGTTTCCTCTGATGAAAGGGGTTGTGTTTGTTTTTGATCATTCTGTGCAAATTCATTACATTATTGAATACTGGCTGTACTGTAATATTTATTGTGTTAATTTATGAAATAGCTATAATTAAACAATAAAAGGACAACTTACTTGCTACTTGTTCACCAGACCCACACTGATATGCACCAGAATTTTTTAATAGATGTATTCATATACTTTTAAGCAGTGGAGATTCATATTCATCCTGCTATTTTTTGCTATACAGAAATGCGTATCACATGGCTCACTGGGGGACAGAGCTGTCAGGTGTTAAGTTAGGAGACATTGCTTCCAGTTTTATTGTTTTATACAAACTGTACAAATCACAGAAATGGTTACTACATTTCATTTTAACATACTAGGGATATTTACGTATCTGAAACCAGTTTGTTGCAGTTTCTAAAATGTTGCTAACACAGTTAAATGATAGGTACAGTTTTCCCCCATGCCTGTGCTTCTTGTCATGAAGGTGTGTAGGCGGATTGGATGTGAAGTGCCCACATCCTTTATCTTTGAACATTACTCCTGGGGACTGAGTGTCAGAGATCCACACTGAACAGGAGATGAGTTATCCCCAGATGTGGCAGAGTATTCAGTACAAAGGCCTGGGCTACTGGTTCCTTGTTCAGCCTTAATTAAGACACTGAAAAATGGAGACCAGCCTAGCCTTGTGGTAGCACATAAAGAGGATATTTTAGTATTTGAAATGCAAGTGTATATTACTGTCCAATTTTCTATCTTTGCTTGTGACTTTTTCTGTTGTCACAGCTTTGATACTGGGAAATATACTGAAGAGTATAAGATTTACAAATGTATGCTTTGTTTAAAAATAGTTTATGTTATAGGCATGTGTGTGTGCGTGTGTGTGTATGTGTATGTGCCCAGGCACACCATTATGTCTCGAAAACAGCATAATTGGCAAGTGTGGACAGAGATCACTGAGGACAGACACACCACATTATGCATTTTTATGGAAAAAATTATGTTTAGGTGTTTGTTTCAAAAAATAAGTGAGAACATATTTGTCACAGTGTGATATTATTGTCTAAAGTTGTTCAATTTGCTGAAACACATTTCAGGTATACAACCAAAAGAACAATAGTGCATTGCCATATAGTATTGATGAACTAGGAAGTATCGAGTTCACTACAACACCATATGCCTGACAGGAATGAGGGGCCACTTAACTAACAAGTACTTCTCTGAAGGTGACGACATATCTCGTTACTAATTTATCGCTCCCAGCAAGGTTCCTACTGCACGTTAACTGCATGTGTGATGGGATTTGCATGAGTTGACAGTGTTTACATCAGTAATGCATGGGCATAACATGTTTTGGCATTATTCTGATACTGAATGAATGTTGGTTGGGTCACTGATTTATGCATGATACAGCACACATGTACTTGCAGAAAAATTTCAAAATTGTTAGAAGAGTAGAGTGGAAAGGTGTACACAGTGTTAAAGAATTTTTTCCAAATGTTTTATTTGATGATTTTTTTATTCCTCATTAACCCTGATGTTCTACTGTTTCAGTAATGTTAGAAGGTATTTATTCCATGTATAGTGTTAAATAGGGGCATGTGGTGATGCAGTTGGCTGAGGCACTGCGCCACAAGTCGGAAGGTTGTGGGTTTAATTCCCAGAGGTGTCATTGGATTTTTTCACTGACATAATCATTGCGGCTGCACTGTGGACCTGGGGTAGACTCAGCCTCTGTCAGAAATGAGTACCAGGAATATTTCCTGGGGGGGGGGGGGGGGGGGGGGGGGGGGGGGGTAAGGGGGGGGGGGGG
>Ga0123354_10003081_pt1 | contig 22755 bp, 23 predicted proteins | sample TergutLab28metaG_2_FD_97872 | JGI IMG/M metagenome (GOLD analysis project Ga0123354, IMG submission 97872) | Labiotermes labralis P4 segment gut microbial communities from Petit-Saut dam, French Guiana - Lab288 P4 | ecosystem: Host-associated > Arthropoda: Insects > Digestive system > Gut ... | reverse complement strand
AAAAAAGTAGCGGCTCCAGGTCTAGAAAACAGAGATTAACGGCTGTGGGGACCCGTTGCGCTGACCACGTGACACCCCTCTATCCGCAAAAGTTGGCACTAACTTCGTCGACCGGCGGCGGCCTCTCTGTCGGTATAGTTCGCGTGCGGACTAAGGCCACGGAGTTATATGGGAATGTAGGTCATTCAGATGTTGTCAGTAGCAGTTCTCTTTTGCTTTAACACACCCTGAAATATTTTTATCTGTCTTTGTAATGGACATAATCTCATAGCAACATTTTCAAGATGTATCAAAGGTTACCAGATATAGCATTTCAAAGACCAATTTGGGACAGTCCATTTAGCACATAAATGCTGGGCAACCAAAGTGGTTTGAATGAATGTTTGTAACTGTCACACCTTACCCAGCTGACACATACCCATACAGCTTGAGCTAAGTATTAATGTCTAAAATATTTTAATTCAGTAAAGATAACATAATTTTGTCATACTTGTAACCTATACAACAGACAGAGACTTGCAGGTATGCAGTAATTTTGTCCTTTCAACACCAGGTTCCATCACTGCACACAACGACACACTCATCTGGTAATGTGATTAGAACTGTTCAGGTGAATGGTGCACTTCCCTAGTAACTGCATCAAAATAAAGTGATATTTCTGAAGAATAGGAACTTCAGTGCTCAGTTTTAATTTGGAAGATGGAGGGCACAACTATTTTAAAAAAAAAAAAACACACACAAAGTAAATTTTGTGGGAAAACAAATTTAAATTCATATACTGTACTACCAGTCATATATGTACAGACATTTTAAGCAGTGCATCAATTGGAGCTTGTAATATGATGAGTGATTCATGACCAATAATTCTGCTTTATGGTGTTCTTGAACACTTGATACCCCTCTATGAAGTACCTGCCTGCATTTATGGACCCCCAACTTCCATCATTTTGTTCATAAAAGCCTGCCATTAGACTCCTAGGATTAGCAGCAGTAATCCCTTTCACACCCTGGGCTAAGGTTTCCTTAATGGTATCTTCCCTTAAAATATTGTGTGCATTTCTCATACCTCTGTGTGTATGTCCCACTTATCTCATCCTCATTCACTACCCCTAACAATGCCATGTAAAGAGAACAAATTAGACTCGGTGTGTAATTTTTGCCATATTCCTGTTGCTGTCATTTTTTTTACATCCATTCTCCTCACCACAGTGTTCGTAAAGGCCTGCAATCTCTTGTGTGTTGGTGGGACAGCCATTTTTGTGATATAACCTGCTTTTCTGATGAACCCAGCATATATGTGCAGAGAAAGCTCATGTTTATATTGTGTGGCCTGTGGTACATAGCAGTATGGTGTTGGCCAGCACTGTAGGTTGCACTTTGTTGTTTTCAGACAATCACCGGAACAGTTAGGATCCCAGACATCTGTACTGTGTCATGCAGTCTCGAAGCAGGGAACGTGTTCTGGTATCCAGTGTTACAAAGTGTGATGGCATTATAGTTGTGACAATGAACTTTAAGGCCAATGAATTCTGATGTAAATTAGTTTAGGTATATATTTGCTTGTTATGAGTAATAATGGAGAACAGGTTTGCTGCGCTTGTTATGGTGCAGGTGGTGCATGACATCACATTTGCATTTGGCAGCTTAAATCTCTGTATTGCTAAGTTTCAGTTAATAAACTGAATGACCCAAGTTCCTCTTGAACTCTGCAGTGCCATGGCAGTGACTAGTCCCTCATTTTCATGAGCATGTTATATAACAGCTCCACAACATAAGTGATAGTAAAGGTAATATTAGTGCATTGTTATTGGTTAATAGTTTATGAAAATGCAGGTAATAATGAAGTGGAAGGAGTTTACTCCCACAGTAGTAAAAATTATTTGTCTTTTTTTCAGTACAGTTCATGCTTATAAAAACCAGTTTTGCCACAGGGTAGGTCCCAAGCAGGTAAAATAAAATCCTTAAGGTTTTCTTGCATTTCCACAAGACCATAAAAGGGCAGTAGTATTCCATAACATGAATTACAATAAAGTGCATGGTCCTAAATTCCAGCCTTTATTAGCACTATTTTCCTTACAGTGACACCTAGTATTATTCAAAAAGTCATTAATTTTACAGCAAAGCTGCAAGCTACATGGTATCATAAGACTTCATATAAATCTACAGTAGTGTTATAATAATAACAATTGATTTAATTTCAGTACTTACAATGCTCGAGGCTACCAGCTGATTAACACTGCGTTATATCATGAGCACTATGTTCTTCTAGGCTATTATACAGCAAGTAGTGGTAGTTTCTTACTGACATTTCAGACAACCTATTTGTCCTAACTTCAAGGGCCAAGAATCCAAAAAGAAAGCCAGTCACCCTAGCACAGGGTTTATACAGGGAAGAGTGTGGGTGGTGATAAGTTCTCAGTAGCGTGTTGCCAGCCAGTAGGGTTGATGCAAGTGGATGGGAAGGATAGGGGAAGTGTAGTCATAAGTGCTATTTCCCCCTCCCTCCTACAACATGCATCAACCCAACTGGCCGGCACCATGCTACTGAGAACTCACCACCACCCACACTCTTCCCTAAATAAACCCTGTGTTAGGGTGACTGGCTTACTTTTTGGATTCTTGGGCTTGAAGATGGGATGAATAGGTTGTCTGAAATGTTGGTAAGAAATTACCACTATACGCTGCGTAATAACCTAGAATAGTGCAGTTCGCATCTACTTTGTGGCAGAAGCCTGAAATAACCCAGTTATCATGGTGTAGCCCATCACCATTTGATACATACACCTACAGTAATTACTCAACCATATACTGTATTGGAATCAAACATATTAACACTTCATAAAAGTTGGGACACCACATTCATATACAAAAAACTTCAAATGCAAAAACTGTGTGGTAGATTAATGGGTTTATAAATACATTTTAAAATTAGTTCTCAAACACGTAAGCACATTTTATACATTTAAAGTTAATGTAAAAGTTTACTGAATATTAACTTACATAGTAGTCTTAGAAGTTTTAAAATCCAATCAACTGACCCAGTATGCAATTATTTATACTTTAAGTTTATGACAACATTTACTGAAACATTTATGACAATAAAGTAGGCCTTATATAGTCTTGAGGTGATCTTGTACTGTTTAAACCTTTGTCACCATAAACATGGTGGAATGCTAAAAGGCCCCTACCATTTCTAATATAATCTCATACCTGTAGAAAATGTGGCCTAATAGCACCACACACTAGTGTTTTAAATTGAATGGGCAAAGGATAAACAATGCAGTTCATATAGTAATGGGATTTCTGCAACCTTAATTACTTGAACATCATAAGTGCACGTAATTCTGAATGACAGCAAAACTGCTTGAGAAGTATTATTACTAACTTTGATCAGAAGTATGGGACTGAGGAATCCAAGTTAATATGTGCACATACACATAAAATTAAAGTGATCCCGTTACAGGTCCAATGTGGCCCAGAGTGTGGGTAGAGGTATAGCTCTACTCTTCCATGACCGCGGCACTAGAAGGGGGTGAGTGGTCAGCAGCACGCCCCGGCCGCACTTTACCCCCGAGAAAGACCCGGTACCCATTTTACAGGGGGCTGGGTGGGCCCCAGAGCCGGTCTGGATGGGCGACAAATCTCATCCCCACGGGGATTCGATTCTGGACCGTCCAGCCTGTAGTCAGTCACTGTACCGACTGAGCTACCCGGCCCACGCACATACACATAAACATAACACAAAATACCTGACAGGAATAACAAACATTGCAACATCTTAACCCAAGAAAATAAATTTGTCAAGACATGCATTTTACTGATACTGTAGACTGTGTCTGCTGCATGTATCAAAGGTACAGTCACATTATTGATTGCCGTAACAATGGTTACAAATATTTATTTGAAAATACATTGTAGCTTTAATCATTATTTAATACAGGTGTTTGAAGTGATTCATATAGCTGCCCTTATAGTTATATATTTAATAGTAGCTGGGATCTAGTCCCTTTCAAACTCAAAACCAAAGTTTTGGAAATTAGTGCTGTATGTCACTTGAATGTCAGACATTACCTCAATATACCAAGGCTCTTAAAAAATAAGGTAATGAACACTCTGGTCCCAGGAGCTTTACTCTGACTTCAATTTATATATGGCACATGAACAGCAGATGTTAAGCATCAGACCACGTCATTACTGACATTTATGCATCTGTCCCACCAATGACACCAAGGCTTGTTTCCTCACATATGAGAAATCACTGTCAAGTGTCTACCCAGTAGGCAAAAGTTTCATATGAGTGTGATCCACAACCACCTATCTGTAATGCCATAACTAGTCACAAGTCCAGATGGCAGCGTTGAACTCCCTGATCACCATTTCTTTGGAACTGTTACACAGCACCTGGCTGGCAAGTGATTTACAACAGATTCGAATGTGAAGCCTCTGTGGGACAAATGCTTAAATGTCAAAGATGACTAAACTGAAGTCTGATGTGTACCATCTGCTATCCATGTGCTACATATACAATGAAGTCAAAGTTCTTGGTGCAAAAGTGACATAGTGCACAGTATGGTTTTTCACTGGTGAAAGGGTTAGTTAGAGTCGGTGGATGGGCGCACCGGGTGTGGTCAAGTGGCATGGGATGGGTGTTCATTCGCTTAGAACTTAAGTGTGACAGGGTCAGCTATACTTATGGAGGGAGAGGGAAGGACTAGACCCAACATGACACTGTCGCTGCATTAGTCACTCGCTCCTAGCCTATAGTTTGAAAATTCCACCAGCCAAAAACCATGCACTGCACTATACCTTTTCTTAAACTTCTTGTACCAAGTGGAAGCTGCTGAGTACACAACTCACTCTTTGACATCATATTTTCTTACCAAGAGACTAAGGATTACATACAATGTTAATGCATCTAATACATAAGCAAAGTTCAGAATAAAAGTTATTTACATTCCACACGTCCTTAACAGGCAGACAAGAAAGCTAGAAATGTAGAACATGACAAACTCAACGTGTGACAGTTCCGAAAGACATATGTATTAGTATGTAATATGTATACTGATGCATCAGTTACGCAGTGATCCTGTTATTAAAAACTCAAATTAACTTTTCCTTCCCCCATAATGGATAACGTTCTTTTATAGAAGACAACATTTTTTCCTTACATCTATAACTTTCTTCTTTTTCCTGCGATTTTCTTTCCCTCTTTGCTCCTTATCTTTTCTGATTTCACGAACTAAGGTATAAAATGCATCATCGACTCCCATACGTGTTTTTGCTGATGTTTCAATGAAAGGAACTGCATACTGCTTGGCAATCTCACGAGCCTGGTTCATGTCCACTGCCCATGATGGAAGGTCACATTTGTTGCCTACCAAAACCATAGGCACTTCTTCTGCATCCTTCACCCTTTTAATCTGTTCACGGTAACCTCCAATATCCTCAAAGGACTTCGCACTATTAACAGCAAACACCAACAAAAAACCTTCACCAGTTCTCATGTACTGGTCCCTCATTGCACTGTACTCTTCTTGTCCCGCTGTATCAAGAATATCGAGCAGGCAAGTCTCACCATCAATGACAACTTGCTTACGATATGAATCTTCAATTGTTGGATCGTATTCGTCAACAAAGTGATTCTGAATTAATTGAATGGTCAAGGCACTTTTCCCAACACCTCCTGCGCCTACTACGACCAACTTGTATTCCGTCATATTGCGGGAAATACGTACCTTCAGCGGTTCAAAAGAATGAAATATTTCTTCATTTGTGTCAAACAGGTGTGATTATATGCAAAATAATGACCCACCTCTCGGCTTAAATTACACGGCCATTGCTGTTTTCATTCCACAAAATCCCACATTAACACCTGGCGCTGAAGCTCAGCATTTCACGGATTACAGCATCGCTCTTAGTGCCACGATTAATTCAACGATCGTAAAAATTCTCCGTCACGCCGCAAAAGAATAATAATAATCACCAAATTATATCTTTAACAACATAGGGAAGAACCTGATAATTACGTTATGATACTGACGTCTGAGTCTATTATAATGCTGATAATTATTAAAGAACTTTTGTTTTACATAGGCGCCACTGTCACAACTATATCTACAGTCAGTGACTTTTTTGGTGGCCGAGGGGGGTGGGGGGGAACCGTAAAGCCGAAACGCCGGCTGTATTTGGAAATTAGATGGGCCGTACTTGATAACTAATGCAAGATGCTAAAAGGCAAAAGTACACAAATCTGTAGACATTATTTGGTACTTACAAGAATGACATATACGAAAAAAAAACAGCAACATTTTTGCGTTCAAATCCTTCAATATTATGCCTCTTGTTGCGGTTGAAATAAAGACGGCTGGTTCCTATTGATTCTATACGAATCCGCGTTGACACATCACTATGTCATTTAGTGTGTCTTCTACATGATGTCAGGTTACGTATGATTTTACCCATTTGCCTGCGATATACGTTCCTATGTTTCAGTCTAGCCTGATATTTTTTTGAGTTCCTATAGACATTGGAGTTGCTCGAATTTAGCAAGATTTAAACGTTGTTCAGAATTATTTTAATATTTTCATTTTTTATTTTAATAGTTGTTCAGAATATTCCATTTTCCCTCACTTTTCAAAGTCACTGGGTTTCGTGTTCAAATTAGGTTACATCAATTTACGTTGGACATCATTGTTATATTTTGTTATTAATTTCGTATGTAGTCATGGAGATTACTGTTCATCGGGATGTGATGCCAGGACATGGAAACAACAGTCTTCTGTACTTCGCTTTGAAACACCTGTAACCGATTACCAAACCACACGGCGTCACATTCCAGACGTTCTGGTAGCTACCGCCGCGAGAACTTTGGACTCGACAGTTAAGACGTAGTTCCTGGCGATTCCAACAACATAACAGGCAGCAAACTTGCATGCTGAAAACGACGTTGCATCGTCGTCTATTGTAGCGTTCACTAGTCACCTACGCACACGAGAGGTGGCCGGAATGTTCACATTAGGTATGCTTTCGTCTGCTGATACAAAATACACACAACCACAACATTATGGTTAAACGAAGTATTTAGTTAGACGAAAAGGTAATGAAAGATATAGTACTATTTGCGCTTTGAATGTTATAGTGGAAAATTAGTGCAACTTTCTGTTTTCGTACGTTGGCAGCGACGTTCAGGGACTTGTCGCATCTGACTTTGACCCTGTGCTGTAGAACGGTACTTGTGAAAGTTGTGTGACGGAAGGAGTGTGAGCGTGAGAATGTCTGTATTCACAGAAATCGAATTAAAACGTAAGGCGTAGCACATTTGAAATATGTGGTTAATGGTACCTGTATAGAAACTATTTGAGATTGGCGGAGTAATTAGCAGGTGGGTAACGGTAATGAACAAATGTATCCGTATCAGGTGAGTAAAGTAACGGGATATGTGCCTATGCAGATGTGGAATGTGTAATGGCATTTGACTAGTTGCCATAGCTCGTAAATATTTGATAAACGCCAAGAAGTAACATTGATGTTTTTGTAACACAACTGTGAGACATTGTGACAGCTGTGAAGTGTGTTGACACGTACTGGTATGATTGCCAATGTCTCCACCTGTTCTTGAAACTGTTCATCACGCTTGGCGGCGTACAGGAATTAATTCGTGCATTCGGAAATGCATCCAACAAATTCATGAACTGTACGGTAAATTAATGGTAATGCACTTGAAGCGAATTACAGGATCATTGTAAACATGTTTCTTGAACAGAATTTTTTAAAAGTGTGGGTCTTGATGTATCACACTGAGTCACCAGTACCAATGACTAATGGCAGACAGTGAACACAGTTATTGACACTTCTTTTATGACCAAATTCGCTGCTTGCAGACTTACAGTTGTCAATGACGTTGAAAGAAAGATGTCTGTAACTTCAAGTGAAGTGCGTTAACTGTGACTTCTTGTATTGGAAGCATTTGTGGATGTGACTAGGGCAGTTGCTATTCTAGGGTTAAGGCACAGTTTTGTAGACTGTGGCATAGGAAGTTGGAATATCTGTCCATTGTAACTGAGTTACCATCATTTGAATTATATTTTTAGTTTTACATTTGACTCAGGTTTGTGTGTAACAGCACCCTATACAGTGAAATATATGTATGCAGTCATCCCAAATTTCCGCCACCTGTTAGAGTCACTCAGCATTTTTACAGAGCTGCAGAATTTTATATTCACTGACATGTAAGCGACCCTCTTTAATGTGGCCTCATGGTAATCTTGCCCACCGTTTTGTGTTTATTCACTGGTTCTTTGTTGTAATCCTACTGTGATGGCTACAGGAATTTATTTTTTGTTTGAGCCTGTACAAGTGACAGACTCTCCACCCATCTTCCCATTGTATGCACCTGCTAAACTACATTTTATTTTCTTTGTTACTGATATATCAAAGGTCACATAAACTATTTGGCAGTAGACTTTATGTAGTTTGTGCTTTTTATTGAGAAAGGGGAATAGGATGAGCACTTTTGGACATGACTGTTCATACAGAATGAAATCATATCAGCAGTCAAGAGAGTAGAGTTTGTTTGTGATAGGGTGTCATATTTAATATTTATGTCAGTGGTGTGATGTACTGACTGCATGTACCTGAACTGAGGATGAAAGTGCTGATAGAAAGGACAGTTTTCTGTGAGGAACAAGTGTAGATGTTTGATCAGGTGTGTATCATATAAAAATTTCATTAGAGATTTCACTGCATGATTACATTACATTTTAAAACAACATTTGGGAATATTAGGTTATATTAGACTAGTAATGATAATGATGTTAGAGCAGTGAAGTTTGTAACATCTATTAGTGTGATTGTCAAGAGCACAGTGTTCCAACATCAAAACATTCATACATCATGTGGACTTCCCCTGATAGGAAGACTCACAGACTGATCACCTCTTGATGGGCAGTAGATTTATCATATTTAGTAGTAGCAAAAGTGTGGACAGATGTGGGAAGTAAACACAGACTCTAGTAGTCTGATGTGTAGAGGTATGTTCTAAATGACCCAAATGAAGTGAAAGTTTTGAAAATAGTATCAAGTTAAATTCTTAAACAGTTTTGCAGTTTTGGTGGTGTTGGATGATGGTGGGAGCATCAGAAGTGCTTGAGAAAATATTAGAGACAATACAAATATTTCGGGTCAAGAGAGTCTGTGTTGTGAATTGAAGTATAATAAACCATGGACTGGTGAAGAAGGTTCACTCTTTGGATCAAAGGAAGCAAGCTAAATTGCAGTGGTTTGAGGATCTGAGTCAAAGTGGTAGGGATGAGCTGAGCTGTATAAAATGAAGTACAAATATACATGTAAGGAACGAAAGGAGGAAGTGGGTAAAAGATAGAGCTAATTAACTTGAAATGGACGGTAAGACCAAGAATATTAGGGACGTGTATGGAGCCATAAATTAATTTAAGAAGGGTTGTCGTCCTAGAGGTAACTTGGTAAAGGATGAGAGGGCTGATCTGCTTCTTCAGCTGTTGATTATATTCTGGGTCATAGATAGCAGACTGAAAGACATACAGCTGAGTCACTACCGCCTGAGCCTAATGCTTGTAAGTTTCGGATTGTTGTTGAGAAGTTGATAGGCTATGAATGTATTGATCTAATTCCAGCAGAGCTGATCCAGGCTGGAGATAAAAACTTCATGTTTTGATATCCATGAACTTATTTATGTCATTCGGTATGAGGAATAATGTGCTGTTTCTGGTGGCCATGTGGTCTAAAGTGTAGGTCTGCGGCCACTTTATTGCTGGGATTGTGGTTTTGAATCCCGCTGAGGACATCAGTTTTCATCTCTTTGTTGTGTGTTGTGTATGTAGTGGGCTCTGCCACAAGCTGATCACCCTTTCAGAGGAATCCTGGCCGTGTGTGTCTTACTTTTTGTAACTTAGGAACCATTACAGTGAGGCAGTGTAGGCCCGATTTGGGTTGTTTTGCCCCTCCCCCCCCCAAAAAAAAGGTACAGTTATATTGGCAGTGGAAGGAGTCTGTCATTGTTCCTGTGCATAGGAAGGGTGACACAACTCTTTGTATTAATAATCAAGGCTTATCACGTACCAGCTATGTAAAAATTTTTTCAGTGTTCTTTTCTTGAGGTTAACTTCAGATGTAGACGTAATTATTCTTCATATACTTAAGAAAAAGGGAATAGAGTGCAGCATGACATCAGCTGTTTTTTGACACTAGGCTCTTTGTCATCTCCATTATAGAAATAACTTCTTTGATGCAGTAAATTCTGTATATTGATGTTTGTGAGTTAGGTAGTAATTAGCTTCTGCCATGACAAATTCACTGTATCCTGGTGCTCTTTGACTATATAAGTAGTAAGTGGCCTTTATAGAAGATGTTTTAGTACATTATTCACTACTGTAGACATTTAATTTTGTCACAAAAAATTAATCTGCAAAATATTGCAGATTTTACTGTGTGTACTGTTGGGCAAATAAAGTTTAATGCCATGTTTTTATGCTCTCTTGGCTTCTTAATACTTTATAGGGAGTCTGAAATTACACGTGCATTCTCAGACTGCAAAATTTCATGTGTTGCCTATCTTAGAGTTACCGCAGTTTTATTATTCTATGTTAAATGTTTTGTTAGGATATTAAATATGTTTTTTCTTGATGTAGGCTTACATGCAAATAGGTGTACACCAGGCATCATGCACAGCGATTATGTGATAACTTGTGAATTCCAGGACACCAGTTGTGAAGACATCTCTCATAATAAGGTCTTTATGTTCTCTTGAGTCATTCCTGGGAAGGATTGGAATGGGTAATGGGCTGTCTCTTCAGGATGAATCAAAATCACTGCCTTCTCACCCATTTCATAATGACTATTGTTACCTCAGTAGTGTGTGGAGCTTAGTGAGATTAGTCAGCATAGGAAAGTTGGTTGCTTTCACTCTTACATGCTTTTCTCTCAAGGGGTGCTTGTGTCAGTTTGCTGATGGCTGTATATGAGACAGGTTGAGTGTGGTATTGACATGGTGGTAATGGTGGGCATAAAATGACTGGTTGGTGTCTTTTTTCTATATAAAGGACACTGCACGGTAGAATTGTTATGTCTGATCAAGAGCCAAATGGTTGAACTGTAAAAATTCTGCATGGTACTGCTTCTGTATATCTGATGGTAACTGCTGGTCAGTATCATAAAACATGTGTATACTGCTGCTACCATTATCTGAAGTGATGGCATAGCTTTGGGCTTAACACACACTGGCCAAAGGTGTGTGTAAGATAATGGAACAGTACCTGGTAGTTTGGTGACGGAGAATGAGAGGAGAAGCAAGTTGCTTTGCACCTATGCAAATTTAGAGAAATGTAGCAACCCTTTCGAATATAAAATTAAGCTACACAACTGTGAGAGAAGTGTGTTTTTCCTTAAGTCGTGATTGGATATTCAGAGTGAAGGTTTAACAGTTTTTTTTATAAAAAGTAAATCACACTGATTAGTTTGATTGTTATAACTGCAGCGTTGCTATGGTTATGTTTGTGACAGCATAGCATTGTGTAATAATATACATACAGTGAAATTCATGATGTAGGCGTAATGAACTCAAGAGCTGTAAAAAGTATTTAAATGGGACGGAGAATGCAAATTGTTCAGCATATTGAAATACTTGCGAAGACTGCGATTTTTTAAATGGAATTTACTCTAAGAGGAACAGAGGATGATGACAGTTTCCAAAAAAGTGAATAGCTCACTGGTCAGACCTGTTGCTTCTTAATCTGTTTTTAATCTTTTTCACATTCAGCATTTGTAATGTTTTAAAGACCTACGTTCACGTATGTGAACACACATTGGAAAACTCCCTCAGAAATTCATTTTATATATTTATGCAACAAGACAATATACTGCATTTTAAAGACATGCTGAATCATCTCTGTTTTATTTTTCTAAAAAAATGTTGTCTGGCTCATAATTCTATCTTTTTTTGTTCAAATAATACTTTTTTTTTTTTCCATAAACCATGCACTAAAGTTTAAATACCCACCCTGGTAGGAATGTAATAATATTTTCTGAAGGCGAGTGAGGCACCCTGTAATTGTCTTTGCCAGGGCAGGGGACCCACATTTCCTAAGAACTTAGGGGAGCATTGGTATTAATTATTCACAAACTTCAGGTGCTGCACTTGCTAACAGTTGGGAATTTTCAACTCTGCTGAAGAGATCCATTCTCATAAAATTCTTGGCCTTAGATGCCAGTTTATTTAGGTTCAGTTTGTAAAATTCATCAAGTCAGTATTGTGTGAGTTTATCAGAATTTGAAACTATGAGCTGATGTTCATTAATATGTGATTCCTGAGGTTTTGAGCATGCAGAGTCAATTTGGACCTCTGGCTGGAGCAGGATGTCTGGGTGCATTTTTCATTATGGCCAGTCGTATTTCTACAACACTTTTCTTGTAGTTAAACTGTATGACCCTAATTTTATGGGGCAGTGTGGTGGTGTATTTGGTTGAGGCACTGCACTACAAGCCGAAAGGTTGCAGGTTCAATTCCCGATGGTGACAATGGGATTTTTCATTGACATAATCCTTCTGGCTGCACTCTGGTTTTGGGGTCGACTCAGCCTGTAACAGAAATGAGTGCCAGGAATATTTCGTGGGTGGTAAAGGTGGCCAGTGTGTAGGAGTGACAACCTTACCACATTCATTTGCAGATTGCCTTGAAATCTGGGACCCTCAACACCCTGGAACTGTCAGGGCCTGTACAGGGATTGCTTACCTTTACCTTTATCCTAAATTGAGGAAAATGCCAGAGTGTGTCGTCAGTTCTTCTGTGTAATGCAAGTCAAGTAGGAAGTATCCCCATTGTACAGAAAATCTATGAATATAGGGTCATTATTTTGACATCTGTCATGTGTTATTTCCTTTTGGCTTGTTTGTCATGTTGACTTAGCCTACAGAGCTATCCATGTACATGCATGATGAGCAGCAGTTTGAGGTGACAGAAAATAGTTGTTGATGAAATAAGGCCCTTGTAGTTTGCATGTTGAAAGGGGATTTGTCTTACATTGCCTTTCAGTACTTGAACACATGTCTGGATTATCATGTAAATTGTGCCTACCTTTCCAATGGAATGATGGTTTGGGTAGTGTTGTGGCATGATGTACAGTCATGGTGATGGGGATTGTGGTGTGTTTTGCAGGAAACAGTTTGTGGCAAGTAGCGGATTCGTTCAGCATCCGTGAATTTGACATACATTGGAATATTGCTACTTTTGGGGACTTCCGATATCTCTTCCTTAATAATGAAAGTAAACAGCTGAGGCAGGAGTGGGTCATCTGCGTGGCAGTGTTGCTTGAATTAGGATGTGAAATAAAGTCTTATTTATTTTAATTTGACCGTAGATTTTATTATCACATGAGGCTGGACATGGCCAGATTTTTTACATCATTGAACTTATAGTGTCAGAAGTTTAAGACTGTTTATAAAAGTAATAAAATACAGAATTAATGTCATTGGCAGAAACATGAATACGATTGTAAGTTACTTAAATTGTAACCCTATCTTTAATGATATATTGTCATCGCACGTCAATGAAGCAGTCAGTACCGTAGTTGTGTTTGGGAGTATGGACCCTGCAGTGTGGAGTTATTTGTTTATTGCTGCCTTTACATCTCTCTTTCTAAATAGTGTTTTGTTTCTGAGGGTGTATGTGTGTGAATAACAGATATTTGTTATTGAATTTTGTTTGCTTGATGTTTATTCTGCTTGTAATCATCTGGAATATTGCTTTACAATCAAGCATTTGTTTTTCCTCATCCCAGCAGTAGTGCAGACCTGGCAGGTGACTTTTTATGTGCTCTATATATCCATCAGGTCCCTTTGCTGTAGTGCAGATGTGGCAGACTTCTCATGTTACATATCTGTCCCCATCTTCTCTGGACTAGTGGCGACCTGGCAGACTCTTCCTATGCCCTCTTCCCTGCACTAACACAGTCTTGTGGCAGACTTTTCAAGGGATTATTCTCGCCCACCTTCCCATCAATTCTGTGTATGAAACAGTCTTTGAACATGTCACACACATCCATCTCACAGTCTTGACAGTAGTGCAGATGTGTCAGACTTCATGTGCCATACAGACCCATGTCATAGTCATTGCAAAAGTGCAGATGTGCCAGACTTTTCATGTGCCATGTATGTGTTCCCTTCTGTGCAGTAGTGGCAGACTTTTCACTTAGCTGTTAGTCACACCCATGTCAAATAAAGAAGTTTGTGCTTAATTCACAATATGTCTAGTTAGATATTAGTTACTGAGACTATGGTCTCTCAGGGTTTTCAGTAGTATGTTTATGCAGATACTGAGCCCTACCTGACACCAGCTCATTTCACATTATTCATAAATTATCATCTCTTTTGACATTGGCTGATGTGTAATCTTTACAACCAATGCAGAATTATTAAATGCACCAAGAAATGATTGCATTTTCACTCACCATGGTTGATACACATTAATCCAGTTGTCTATATGATAAGCGCATGCTGCTGTTGTGTCTTAGTTTATTAAGTCACACTAACTACGTATCTTAGTCAACATTGAACAGAATGGTGCACCCAAAAAGAGTTGAAGGAGGTGGTTGTGATTTTTTTTAAGGAGCTATCTCAACATTTTCCTTCAAGTGACCATAGAAAATTTCAAAGAAACTTTAGGGTAGCCAGACTTGAGGTCAAGAATCAAACCTCAACAAAATACAAAGTCATTCCACTTTGATATTAGTATTTTTTACCTTAGCATTGATAAAAAAAGTAACTCTGCTGTGGTTATTTATGTGTAATACTAGGTGAAAGAGTTTTCTTCAGGTAAGAAAAATCTATTTGCAGGAGTGAATCAGCAGTGGGGAAGAAGATGGAGGGTCCTGAGGTGACATTCATCTTCCAGTTTGGGCTGGTACGGGACACGGTAACAGCAACGGCCAGCACGCTGGGGCTGAAGACACTTAAAGATCTTGCATGTGACTTCATAAACAGGAAGGTGGGTACAGCCAGTATACTGAGGTCTGATACACACAGCATTCTTGTGTACAGCTACTTTGATGGGTAGGTGGGTATAGCAACTAAAATTTAGTTCATTGCAGGAAAATGCTAGTTTTTTTACTGCATGGGAACAGTTGGTACCATTTGTAAACTTCTGTACAGCGATATGCTGAAGGTAAATGTGGATATAATTTTTGGTGTGATGGACAATTGTTTTTCTCTGTGCACTTCCAAATAAATAAATATATATATAAATATATATGTGTGTGTGTGTGTGTGTGCGTGTGAAGTTCTTTAGCGATTTCAGAACCCAGTGTTACACGGACAATTGGAACCAAGGTTCCATTTCATATTTTAAAACTGAGCTATAAAGTTTGCTGTGAAGTGTCTGTGGCTTACTCCCCATTCCACCCATGAAATAAAAGATGTAAAGAGTGGGAAGTGTAGTGTGTTACCTACCATGAAGGTACAGAGGAGTAGAGGTATAGCTGTCCTTTATCTGTCCAGCAACAAGTGGAGAAGTAGGGTGTTTATAACTTCTGCTAAAATAATAAGCTTTAAAACACTGAAAGGCAGTGTTGTATCCCACATGAAAGCCAGTGGGGGAGCTGTGTATCTTGGCTTCACAGTTTCATAGTTTATTTTCTGTTTAATGAAAAATTATGTCAAGTGTCATACATCACCACATCCCATTAGAAGATAAACACAACATGAGATCTGCTGTAGCTTCATTGCAAACAGAATTTTGCTTTAAAATCCAAATTTGATATTTTTCTTTATGTAATGGTCATGCTGTTTGTTTACAGTCCTGTCATCTTAGTATGCTACTTTTTCTATTTAAGGTTTTGCTGGGTTTAGTGTTCACCGTCTGTGATTACAATGGCTCGTGGTCGCACTGTGATTTATATTTGGAAGGTGCGTGATTGAAATCTTGGCTGGGACACTGACTGTCGTGGCCAAGGACTTTTGTGGCTTGCTTGAAATTCATCAGACAAATACAGGGATATTACATCAGATTGGGACGGCATTGTATGTTCTTTCTACTTTATTATTATTGAAATCACCCTACCATTCAGCACTGTATTATGTGCAGTACTGATTGCATCTTTAAATAAAGTATACGTAGATAAGTCAACAGAAATTTTTTGTCACACTGCAGAGGCCTGTGTTCAGTCCTAGGCTATTCATTGTGGGATTTGTGGTGAACAGAGTGGCAGTGGGACAGGTCGTCTGAGTACTATGGTTTTCACCTATCAGTATCATTAAACTGATGTTTCTTGCTTATTCAGTCATATGTCACTGATACTACACAAGTTGAGTAGTTGACAGAATTGTTAAATAACACACTTAAACATCCTTGATCTGCAGAAATACACTGAATGGGAATTTCACTCTGCACTGCATGAACTTTGCAATGGTAGAGAGTACAGTACAATACAGTACAGTACAGTACAGCAGGCACTGCAGTGACTGTTGCATTTCAACCATTTCCAGTCTCTTGTGCAAACTTTTGCTTATCCATTCAACATCCCCATTCTTCAAACGAAGAACGGTACCTTGCTGGTGGAGATGTCTGCACAGTTACCTGGTTTCAAGAAATGATGGCCCAAGTGTCTTGTACCTTAATACTGCAAGTGCCTCTCAGTCACAGAGAACATATGAGGCTGTTTCAGGTGCCTGTTTGCACCACATCCAGGACTGTCTACCAGCCCTAATTTAAATAAATGTTTTTTTTTTAAATGACGATGTGCTCTTAGCGGTCCTGGCATTACTCTTAGCTGGTTTCTGCTCAAGTTGAGTAATTCTCCAGCTGTTTGAGCAGAGAGTCTTTTAAGAAAGCCCTTCGCCTCCCTTTGTCCATGAATGGACTGCCAATATTGCTTATGTTTTCACTGATCATTCTCTTGGGCAACCTTTACAGATATGCCAATGGTAGGATTGCAGTGGTAACATTGTTTGGTATAGTAATTGTGGGATTTACGTGCTTCTCGGTATGAAGACAGTAGCTAAGAAAGCATTGGATCACTGTAGGTAAAAGTTTTGTGTAGTGGAGTTTAACATCCCTGCGGATTTTATGAGAAGTGGATTTTAGGCACTTCTGCAAAATTGCAAAGAACAGTTTTGTCATATTGGTCTGTTTGTCTGCATGGAATAGGTCAGCTCTCACTGGGCAGATATTCATGAAATTTGACATTTGAGTATTTTTCGAAAATCTGTTAAGGAAATTCAAGTTTCATTAAAATCTGACAAGAATAACAGGTACTTTGCTTGAAGAGCAATATACATTTTTGATTATATCTTGCTCAGTTCTTCTTAGAATGAGAAATGTTTCAGAAAAATTTCTAGAGAAAATCAAATCACACATTTCATGTTGAATAACTTTTTCCAAAAATCATACTTTTGTGAGGTAATGTGGAAAAATTTTGTAGAGCTGGACAGGCCACAGACTGCAGTATGGCACATGTGCTTTGCTTGCTGGATACCTAAGGCTGCAAACACACAGTCATATGTGTAATACTTATGGCTTTTCCACTGCAACAATGGTTGCGGGAACGTGCCCCAGTGTTTCATTATAGGTATGTTGCCCATCTTGTGAAATGTTCTGGTTGTAATTTACAAGTAAACAGTAACTGACATTTATGAAACTGTGTGTCCATTCTTTTTCCATATGTCTGGAGACACAATTTTCTACTTTTCTCTTAAGTAAGAAAATCTTTGTGTGTAAAAATGTATGTTTTTTGCCCCCACACTTCTTATCATGCAGAGCTTGTAGGTGCATGCTGTGGAGTTGTCAAGCCATCACTGGTAGCATTAAGTCTTAATATGTCTAATCAGACAGCTCTGTGCACCTGGCCATTGCTGGTGTTTAATCAGAATTTATTAACAATACATTTTCAGATTGTATGGAATTAACATGCATGCTGATTTTTGTTGTAATTGCAATGCTGATTTTAAAAACAGTAAAAAAGATGTGTTTCATGCACATGCATTTATATATTACAGCACACCTGCTTCATTCATGGGTTTGCCCATCAAAGTTTTGCTTGTTTGCTGAATTATGATGGTGACATCTGTCTGTCACTCTGTGGAACTGCTGGATTATTGATATTTGTTGTTGGTGCAGGTACACTATAGTACACAACAACCCAGATTTGCCTGCCTTTCTCATTCGGTAGCCACCTAGATATTGATGTTGCGTGGAGTGTACTGTGACTGTATTTTTTACATCTTTTGGCTGTAATTGTTGCCCCCTTGTTTTAATTACGTCTGGAAAGAGTGATGTATGTGGTGATGAAGAGCATAAGAATAAAATGAAAAGGTATGTGATGTCACTCTTAGAGATACTGGAGGTGCTGAATGAGTTTGAATGGGGAATTGGTGTTGCAGTGATTGGACACCATTGTGGTGTAAACAAATAAATGGGTGCATAATATGAATGTGTAAATCATCTTGATACCTCCCTTGAAAATGTGGGTGGATCTTTGTGTGTATGGATGGAAGATGGGGCACAGGAAGGGTTGTCAGCTTTGTTATGGTGAGCGAGAAGATGTTGTGCTTATACAGCTGCTACACGGAGGCTGGGTGTGAAGAGAAGTTCGGCTTCCATTCCATTCATGGCAGGCTTGAAAACGAAGAAGTGGATAAACCTGCGGAACATAGGGAGCATCATTGCCAATTTCCACTTATCACATGGCTGGCACTAAGTGTGTAGATGATGGAGGAGGACCTTAGTTAGATGGGCCTGTTTTTGTGGGGCAGGATACCAGTGTGTACGTTTATACTGAAGGATGAAACCAGGTTTTAAAGTTTGAAAGGATTGTCTCATCACTTTTTGCTGTAATGCTTTGGTGAGGCTCTGTTATGAAACCTGTGGTGATCTACAACTCCTTAAGTCTGTGGTATTGGCTTATAAGCGTTAGTTGGCTATCCAGCTGGCTGTTTCTGTTGCCTCCAGTGCTGCTCGTCTTGCTGCTGTAGTGCAAGTGCTGCTGTGTGGTGTATTGAATGATGATGTACAGATGTTTGGGAGTGACTCCATCTCTGTTCACCTCCACACACACACAACACACATGCACACACACACATTAGTATTCCAGTGTAGCAGACCCTGTGTGGTTGAACATTTTGGCTGTAATAAATGTGAGTGGAAGTTGCTAGATCTATAACTGGGAAGCTAAGAGCAATCTACCAACATCCACCACAAGTGTTTGGGCCCCAAAAGGGAAGGAAAAAAGTCATTTGTTGGTGTTTTGGATTTATAATCAAAGGGCTTGAGTGATGAACTGGCTGCTGCTTGATTGATTCAGCAGTTGTTTTGTTCATTGTTATGATTGGTATCTGAACTCAGAGAATTTATCATTCAAGGTCCTTAGACTCGATAATGTCCAAGAGTATTAACATAATATTGGTGTTCCCCCTCTCGATATCCTAGTTGAGTCTTTATCCAAGAACACTAACTTACTCTCGCAGCTTCTTGATCTGACAATTATCATTCAGGAGCTGTTACTCCCTCCACATCTTTTTCAGCATCTTGTATACAAGTGGTAGTGAATGATGGACATCATACAGCATAGCTGACTGTACACTAAATGTTAAGGAGTCACTGGACTGGTTCAAGTCAACAACTCTGGATGGCTGTTGGAAGAAGTTTTGGTCTGAAGCAGTTGATGACTAGGAATTTCCTCAACCTTCAGGATAAAATAGCAGACATCCTTATGTTAACCTGTGAAGTTCCAGGAGAAGGATTCATAGATTTGGAAGAGACTGATGTGCAGGAAGTTCCCAACTGTTATTCTGCTGAATGAACCAAGGATGTCTGAACCAATGGCAGTGTGGATTGAAGATGATTCTGATCCTTTTGCTATTGTGGGAGACCTCAGCTGACTATAGAGTGCTCTTAAGAAAGGCCTACAGATTGGGGTATTACTTCATCAATTGTTTCTCCGATGTTAGCCATCTCATGAAGAGGTGCCTGGAATTTAAGTACGATGTGGATCCTGTTGCAGCAGCATGCAAGGTGGTCAGGGACATGGAGAAGAAGGCTGTGTCTTCTGTCTCCCCCTCTGTCATTCATTCTCCACAGTTGCATCACCCTGATGACGTTCAGGCAGGAATGCTGGTGTCGTCTCAGCAGACACTAATATTTGCATGTTTATCGTTTGTTAAATATACATATTAATTGTTATGTTTCATATGTCTTTGGCTTCCCACATCCTGTTAATCATGTTATGGACTTAAATTTGCATTTCACAGGTTTGCTGTTTGTAGGAGTTTTCAAGAATATAACGTCTTTGAAAAGTGAGAGTTTGCTGTGTTTCTATTACCTCAGTACTTCTGTTTTTCGTAAAGGCATTACTGTAAAAACTTAATTTCTCCAGATCTCAAATAGAGGTGATGGGCCCAGTGCTGATGCTTCAGGCTTGTATTTGGAAGGCACCGTGTTACCATCTTGTATGTGTATCATGATTGTGGTTTATTGTGATTTATCTCCGTTTTGCAAGGCTGATACTGAGGAAGTAACTTGAAACACATGATGGTTGCCTCCTTCAGTTCATGATAATTTTTCATCTCACTGAACTCTGTATTAAGTTGCTGAAGTTGAAACATTTAACTATGAGACACTTCAGGTCTGGGACGGGTATATGAGTGAGGCGCATACTGCATAAGTTTGGGATGATGACTTCTCTAGACTTTGAAGGGATTCCTAATTATTAAGTTATATTTATTTATTTATTTTTTATTTTATTTTATTAATGACATCATCAAAAGTTGAGACAGCATAATGCCAGATAGCTGGAAGACTAATGAATGAATTCTGTAGAATGTGAATGAAAGTTGTCATGGTTTAATTTTTAGGCATGTTCATAAAATTGTGAAAAGTGTCTGTGCACCTCATTGTATCTATCTGTGTGTCCATCTGTCCATCTGCATGGAGCAACTCCCCTCCCAGCAGCCAGATTTTTATGATATTGACTCTCAAGTGTTTTTCAATAATCTGTTGAGAAAATATAATTTTCATGAAAATCCAACAAGAATAATGGTTACTTCACATTAAGACCTGTGTACATTTGTGACAATATCTCACTCAGTTCTTAGAATGAGAAATGTTTTGGACAAAATTGTAGAGAAAATCAAAACACTCATTTTATGTTCAAGAACTTTCTTCCAAAAATTGTGCCATATATGTGATAATGTGGGAAGATGTGGTACAGCCAGACAGGCCACTGATGACAATATAATAAAGTGCATGTGCTTTGCATGCTGGATAACTAAGGCTACAGACACACATTTAGAATATCTAATACTTATTTCTTTTCCACATCAGCAATGGTTAAACGATCATGCCTCGGTGTTATGTAATATGTACATGGCCTGTCTTGTAGGTACTCTTGTGGCATGTTTACTGAAAGTTATTTTGTGTATTGCATTTGCTGTGTAGAGGTATTGCTATATAGCAACTTTACGTATGTTGCAGTTTCCTGACCATGGTCTGACAAGGCTAAACGAACGTTTGTTGCTGTTCCGCCATGATTATGGATCTGTCAACATTCTGCAACATATCAACTCAGCAGCTGAGATCATGGATGAGACGCTTGTTGAGATTGTTCTTTCTGCTCAAGTTCCAACAGAAGAGGCCCCATTCCGTCCTCATGCCCTGGCTGTTCACTCCTACAAAGCTCCAACATTCTGTGACTTCTGTGGAGAGATGCTGTTTGGTTTGGTGAGGCAAGGACTCAAATGTGAAGGTGAGAAAATGCTCTTAGTACTGAATTACATAAGGCAAGGTATTGGAATGTGCTGGACCTGCATGCCATAGGCGAGGGAAATTGGAAGTACACGTGAATGTTTTGTTGAAAAATGTACTGGAAAGTAATAATGTAAAACACTGGTTCTACCTTTGCTGGCCCATTGACTGCCAGTACTTCATATGGTATGCCGCAGTTTGTTACGCTGTTTGCACTGCATTGTGCAGTATAATTAACAGTACTGCGCAGATCTTCATATTATGGTCATCTGGATTACAACAACCTGTATTGATTTACTGTATGTAATGCCATTCATTTTCTGAGACAGGATATCATTGAATGGTGAATTAATTTAATGGAGTACGTCCCACTGTGCTTATAGACTGTTCAAAAATAAATTTTTTACTATACCATTGTACACAACTGGCATTTGTTTTGAAATGGCTACATGTTTTTGTCACATATGACCGTTATCAGGCCATCATCACGATATTTTAAAATAAGGTAAAATGCAGTACATGTGTATTCACCATATAGATTCACTGTATGGGATCCCACAAGTTTACATTGTTTAATACAATATGAAATTATGAAGTCTGGTTGTATAGTAGCTGAATTCTGAAGAGTGCAGACAGAAGCATTTGTGGCAATTGATACCAGCATTATGATTAAAGACATTAATTTTTAGCCTGCTGTTTATTTCATTCTGATGAAAATGGCCTCATTATGCTTGGAAAGTTTAGTTTTTTTAACATTATATTAGAAGCTGCCATAAGAAGTTTTTTTTGTTTTTTTTTTCCTTTTTTTTCTTTTTTTTCTTTTCTTTTTTTTTTTTTTTTTTTTTTTTTTTTTTTTTTTTTTTTTATTTTTTGTCATTAGAATTTTTTTTTTTTTTTTTTTTCTTTTTTTTTTTTTTTTTTTTTTTTTTTTCTTTTTTTTTTTTTTTTTTTTTTTTTTTTTTTTTTTTTTTTTTTTTTTTTTTTTTTTTTTTTTT
>Ga0123354_10003079_pt1 | contig 22756 bp, 7 predicted proteins | sample TergutLab28metaG_2_FD_97872 | JGI IMG/M metagenome (GOLD analysis project Ga0123354, IMG submission 97872) | Labiotermes labralis P4 segment gut microbial communities from Petit-Saut dam, French Guiana - Lab288 P4 | ecosystem: Host-associated > Arthropoda: Insects > Digestive system > Gut ... | reverse complement strand
GTGTTGAAAACACCACCACGACAAGCATTTACTTGGGTGTGAGGGGTTGCATAATTCGTGGTGTTGAAAACACCACCACGACAAGCATTTACTTGGGTGTGAGGGGTTGCATAATTCGTGGTGCTGAAAACACCACCACGACAAGCATTTACTTGGGTGTGAGGGGTTGCATAATTCGTGGTGCTGAAAACACCATCAGGACTAATATTTGCCTGGGTGTTTTACAGTTGCTCGTCTTTCCAATAAATCAATGCATATACGAAGAATAAGAAGATGATATTTTATTACAGCAAGGCGGTGCTCCACCTCACTTCAGTCATTAGGTACAAAATGCCCTGAAATTCAGATTTCCTGATCGGTGGTATGAAAGTGACAGACGATTGCCATGGTCCCCACGAAGTTCACACCTCTCACCGATGAAATTTTTTTCTGTGGTGTTTTATGAAATACCTCATTTACGCCGAAAAATCCGAGATTTACATAATTTAGAACCATAAACATGGCGGCAGTCACTCCGAAGGTGATTCAACAAAACGTGGCAAGAAACTGAGAATCGCCCAGATGTTTGCAGGGCTACGAGCAACGTATACGTTTAGATATTGTAATTAATGCATGAAAACATAGCTGTTGAACACATTCCAATAAGTTCCATTTTTTATATCTTTTTTCTGATAAAAGTTACTAGGTTTAAAACTTAGGTCAGCCATATACGATGACCCTGTTTTAATTCAAATCCGCTAACTCAGTTACTAAGTATTTTACCACGGTCTTGAACACTATTACTTGTTTCCGTAAAAGGACAGGCTGTATCTGTTTTCGAACCCTCCTGTTAGACTGTACAATGTCTTCGTTCCCAGCAGGTTTAGCGACGAGGAAATTATTGCAGTGTCCGGAATTTCTACACCAACGTATTAACCCTAACGCACCAAGCGAATGTTTGTCACTTAAGAACGTGGCTTTGCTGTCGCTGTAGAGTTCTAAAGAGACAGACCTCGATTAAAGTGACTCAGGGTAGGGTACATTGGCAGTCTCTTGTGAATATTCGTGACGTTTCAGGTTCTACAAGGTGGGGAATTTCGTGACCATTAAAAGAGACTGTTAGATATCAAGAATTATTATATTTCGCAATGAAGTCATACGTAGTCACTTATGTACATTCGTGTACACCGCACACAGTGTGATACCGGGAATACAGCATCAGGTGGCACTAAAAGTAAAGGCATAAATGAGTTCCTTTTCCTCTCGACGACGCTCACGCCCCCAGCCCCCAGCCCCCAGCCGCCAGCCGCGTGAGCACCATTAGGCTTTTGTTTGTGATCTGAGAGTCGGATTGACTGTGATGTCAGGAGCTACCTTGAAAGAGCCTTTTATACTTCCTTCCTACTCAGTTCCCCTCTGTGCACATAACAATATAACGTTCTTCGCAGTGTTATTATATTCGAACCCCCCCCCCTCCATTCCTGCCGCCCTCCCTTTTCCGTACGTCCTTACCTCATACTCTGTTTCCTCATTTTACCCTTGGAACATGATTCCGTGTTCAGTGTAGATCTGTTCAACTTTTTGCATATTGTCACAAGCCTTTGCATAACTACAGTACAAGGACTTCACAGCCTTTTATAATTTTTTATTATTCTGTTGTTGTTGTTGTTGTTGTTGTTGTTGTTATTGTTGTTTTCCTCCTTCTTCTTCTGGTATCATTGTTAATAACTACTTACTACCTCTTATTTACGTAATGTACAAGGAAGGAAGCATGAAAGGAGCAAACGAATGAAAAGAAAGCTAACGAATAACAAGGAGAAGAAGATATTTTGTGTCGTGCTGACCGTCTGGACAATCCAGTAGAATTGGATCTTTTCAAAAATCCATTAATCAATCACCAAGTCTGTTCCTAAGGCTGGCATTGTATACAGTCCGTACTCTGAGTTTACTTGCTGTCGTCTGTATTTGGTTTCACCCGGCTGGAAGAACCGACCTAGCGTACAGCCACTCATTTGGCATCATCCTCAACCAGAAGCACCCTGTTTTTCTACCCCACAGTAGATATCAGTTTTCTTTCTCCATCCTTAAACCACCTCCTTTATATACAACTCATGCATCCCCATCATTTTTTAATGACCCTCTACAATCCGCATTCCTTTCTACTTCTGTACCTTGTCATGTCAGCGAAGTTTTCGTGTCTTACTTTACATTCACCTGACCTTGTATCAAATTTTCTTGCTCATTATTTTGATTAGTGTAACACGCATCTTGCTCATATTTTATTTGTTTATATTTTTCAATATATTTTCCCGTTGAGGAAATATTTTATTTTATTAATCCGTAGAACGAAAGTGTGGATCCCGGAGCCAGTCTAGTTGGCCACCCCTGGTGTAATCTCTCCTCCTGAAACGGCGGTATTAAGGTACTTGAAGAGCAGTCTGGAGATGAAACCGGATATACCTTATGTATCCTGTACACTGGAAACTTATCCAGTTGAAAGAGCATCTTTGATCAACCTGAGAGTCAATCATTGCCTTTTAACAGAACTTTCTAGATTGATTGTTGCGGAATCCAACAACGCAGTCCAGCCACAGGCTACGTAGTAGATATTCATATAAGGCGTTTTAATTTGGAGGAAGGACATTTGTTTTTATGCTGTGATGGTCCCCAGTCACAGGTTCTAGGTCTCGCTCGACAAATGAATGGAGAGAAGCGTCAGTTCTGCATGTGACTGCGTGTTACCGTCGAAATGCTTCGCCCTCCGCAGCCGGCGACAGAGAGTTATTATTAGCGAGACACAGAAGAAGTACGGCAAATTTTGTTGCTAATCTGCCCAAACAAAATGATGAACAGTGCTTGTTAATTTGTTATCTATACACCTGTAATTGAGAAGGTTTTAATGTGTTTCTCCAACATTCAAAGGTTGGTTCGTTATCGTACCCATTGCAGATAAAAATGTTGGAAATGACATTTCTTTTTCGAACTTTCATATGTCATATCAGAAAGCAAGATGTGTCTGCAGTTGGTTGATTCGAATGAAATGTTAATTGTATTAGACAGGAAACGGACTGTAATTTGCTCATACTGTCTATATTAACTCGTTAGACCTAGCTTTGTAGCCACTATATTGTTATTATTATTATTACTGTTATTACTATTATTATTAAATGAGAATTACTATTATTATTATTAAATTAAAATTGAAATATTATTACTGGTGGTGGTAGTTGTTGTTGTTGTTGTTGTTGTTGTTGCTGCCTTCTGTCTTTTCTTAGGCGTGTTTTTTTTTATCTTTCTACCAGTTGAGTCCAGTCTTTGTAAATGGTCATAACTCTGTTGAATCAGCACGGACATAAAAATCGGATTGAATTATTAGAGGATTGGATTGCTGCTGCTGCCGTTGTTCTGGGTTGTTTGTTGTCGTTCTTAAAGAATTGGATTATGAACGACTAAGTGAATTCAGTGAGTAGGTGAGTGAACTGTAGAGGACTCTGTGGATGAGTGAAGAAAATGGATGGTGAATGTATCAGTGTGTGGTTGAGTGAACTGTTGACACAGTGAGTAAGTGAGTGAGTGAGTCCACATGAGTACGTTTCCATAATTCTCTCACAAATATGGCACACGTACAGTCAAAACGCAACTATATTTATTGTAGCTACAGGTGGTACACTAGCTATCAACAACTACATGTTTCGGTCTCTATAACGGTCATCTTCAGGTTGTACTCCTTCTTGTTATAGAGTAACTATACAGTATACAATATGTCTGTTGCTGATGGCGAGATCTCGTTCACAAACTTGTGTAGCATGGACTAATATTAATTATAATGGTACAAATACCAAGTGCTGTCGATAGCAATGTTCAAAGTAATGCAACTTGGCTGCAATTGGGTTGTGGACCTGGACCAATGAGTATGGTACCCATCAAGGGTGAGCATTGGATACACTGCATTCTATATTTTTCATAATGAGGTGGTAGACAGACAGTGCCGTGGTGATAATTCATGGCCGTTGTACCGTGGAGGAAGAGCTCCATGGCTGAGGTAGGGCTTATATCTATACCCGGTTTAGTTGTAGAATTCCTTTGTGCGGACTGAATTCCTTCCAGTTGTAAATGTGTTAATATATTAGTGTTGAGGGAAACAGAAAACAAAAATGAAACCGCCAAAAAAGGGATTTCCCTCAACACTGATATATTAACACATTTACAATTGGAAGTAATTCAGTCTGCACAAAGGAATTCTACAACTCAACCGCGTATAGATATAAGCCCTACCTCATCCATGGAGCTCTTCCTCCACGATATAACGGCCATGAATTATCCACCACGGGTTTGTCCGTCTGCCATCTCATTATGAAAAATGCAAAATGCGGTGTATCCAAAGCACACCCCTGTTGAGCACCATACATATTGGTCCAGGCCCACAACCCAACTGCAGCCGAGTTGCATTGTTAGCGACAGCACTTTGTATCTGTACCACTAGAATTAATATTAGTCCATGCTACACAAGTTTGTGAACGCGATCTCGTCATAAGCAACAGACACTTATATTGTATAGTTACTCTATAACAAGGAGTACAACCCGAAGACGGCCAATATAGAGGCCGAAACATGTAGTTGTTGATAGCTAGTGTACCACCTGTAGCTATAATAAATATAGTTGTGTTTTGACTTACGTTTGCCATATTTGTGATTTGATTAACCCAACAGGGATGTCTCACCTCAAAGCCATAATTCTCTGTTTACTTCAGCACAACCTGTGGTAGAAAGTCAGTAGCCTCTGATTTCTTGGTTTTGTTCTCTCAGCCTCTAGAATTCTTGATTGGTTAGACTGTTATTTCACACTTGATCGACAGTAAAGCATTGGGCCACTAACAACGTTATTTCGGAAACATATTATGATGTTTCTGATTTACGTAGGTTATACGTAAAGTAAGTATCTTCTGCGCATATCTCTCGCGCATCATCGAGACCGTCACTTTGCGCATGTGCAGTAACTTCCTGTATCAATTGGGAAGCCACAGACGCCATTTCGTGAAATTCGTGTTATGTTTATGTTTGTTCCTGTGCGTTAAACATGTTTAAGACAATTGAAGGGGCCGCCGACTGTGAAATACGATCTGTGATTCGTTTTTTGAACTCTAGGAATGTGCTACCAAGTGAGATTCATCACCAGATCTGTCAAGTGTATGGTGACAATGCGATGAGTGATGGCATGGTTAGGAAATGAGTTCAGATGAAGGACGAGAGAACGTGCATGATGAGGCGCGAAGTGGGCGTCCATCTGTGGTGAATGATGATTTGGTGCGTAAGATCAACGAAAGAGTGCGTGACGACAGACGTTTCACAATTTCTGATCTGTCCCTGCACTTTCCTCAGATTTTAAGGGCCCTACTATATGACATTGTCATTAGTGGCTAACATCGCAGGCTGCCGCATTCTATGAGGAGGGTATACAAAAACTTGTGCCCCGCTACGATAAGTGCCTCAATAATGGCGGCGAATATGTGGAAAAATAGTTTGAAGAATGTAGAATCTGGAAAAAATAAAATTTTGTATGAAACCTTACTCGATATTTTTTACAGCGAAACGGTACTTACTTTCGGAGTAAGCCTCGTAAAATTTGGCTATTTCAGTTTGGGAGACTGAGCACAATAGTGACTAAGTTTTAAATTGCCCCTCAAGTTTGCAACATATATTTTTCTACATAGCGCTTTGTATCAGTCGTTTACGATTATCAGCGCCATCTTGAGAGACAACCCGCTACACGTCTAATAAGAAACCGACGATTATTTCGTCTGTGCACTAAAGCAGAGGAATATTATTTAACAAAGCCGTAACAACTGTTGATGATAAAGTAAATGAAAATTGTAACACCAAATCAATCTTTGTTGTTGGTTTTGTTTGCTAATTTTAATTCTCGTAAATTACAAAGCCGTATTTTATTTACGGTGTTGTTTTGCCAAAGTGTTGTTCTTGACTGCGTATTCCACGCGTGGTTGTTATTAACAAAGGGGATTTAATTTCAGTAGTATGCTTTCTTCTGGGTAATTCCTAGGCGTCTGAATTTTATATGCCGACGTTTCGGAACACTCTGTTCCATCTTCATAGGCAGGTAGGTATGAAGTATGTATACTTCATACCTACCCACCTGTGAAGGTGGAACAAAGTTTTCCGAAAAGTCGGCATATAAAATTCAGACGCCGGGGAATTACCCAGAAGAAAATATACTACATTCATAGCACGGCGAATATTTGAAATCAAGGGTTTAATTCCATCTGTGCAGTGAAAGAACGTAATTTTATTGGATCGTGCCTAGGAATAGTAGCTGTGAGAGAAACCGGCCAATTATAGTTCTGTTTAAATAGTTTTGTTCTATTCACAACATAATAAATTGCAACATCACAGTTTGTCAAATAAGTTATTATTATTATTATTATTATTTCTTCGTAATTGTCCTTTGGACTGTTGAGTCAGCGCGTGTATAAATTTCACTTGATTTGAATTGGAACTGAATTAGCAACAGAATTCAGTGTCGCTCGCGAAAACGTGTGTGGACTTACAATCCCATTATTGTTATCATCATGAATTGGAAATTATTATATTATCATTATTGTTATAATTGTCACGATCATTGCAGTGGTGTGATAGCCCTGCTATGCAGAAGCAATCCGCAACATGGATAAAGTAGATGAGACTGTAATTCTTCTGTTCAATAATACAAACAGCTTTTACTGGGCCGTGTAGGAACTGCTGGTAAGAAAGGAACAACGACACCATTTACAGTGTCGGCGTGTCTTGTCGCGGAATCGAGTTCACGGAGTGAGTGCACTTAACATGATCTGACTGAAGGAGCAGCGGAGTCCAGTCGCTTCTTCGCCCCCGCCCATGCTCCATTATAAATCATGTTAACCCTGTTTTCACTTGACTACGCTCTTGTGTGACCCTTGAACGCTTTGCTGCCACTAAGGGGAACGCCCCAGTGACGTCTCGCCCTCCCTACACCCACACGAGGTGTCAACATAACCTCCCACTTCTCCTCTTGCTGTTGAACTTGTTCGGCGATGTTTTATGGGATTCTTCCTGGTGTACTCTTAGTTCCGACCCTTGGGGAACTTGCTGGCTTCACGTGACGTAGACTAGAGTATGTCGTAAGTCACTCTCTGAGCTGGAATAGAACGTGCATTATCACGCTTGTTTAACGTAGAAAAATATGTCTTAGCATTAAATTTATTTAACAATATTTCTGGGTAAGTTGCACCAAATTCAGCGCGAGAAGTCGACGCTTTAATGGATCGTCGTAATGCAGCCCTTTCCTCAGGGTTTGTCCTGCTTGCGTACCGTTCGTGATTGAAGTATACGTATGTCTGTCACGTCCCATTGCAAAGAATTTGGAGACAACTGTACGCGATAGATTTGTCCAGATACGCGTAACACATCGCCAGTTTAACATTACTTGAACTTGTAGTGAATTTTAAAGGACGACAATCCCCATCTGCCCTCAAACACTGTCGACTTACAGGTAAATTATCACCCAGTCCATGTTGCAGAACCTTCTCTTAAAATTTACGTTTCACTATCTAAATTAACGTAGACAAATTGTTGACTCCACTAATAAACGCGCGAAACGATTATGCTCCTTATATTATTATTATTGTCATCATCATCATCATCGTCTCCTTTATGCAGGGTATTTATACTTATATTCCTGAGACAAACTATGTCCCTAGGGAATACAGTGTTTCAGCTATTCTGTTGTTAATATTCATGCTGCTTATATCGTTAGTTTCAGTGTTAAATCTATTGTACTTTTACATTAGTACTTTCCGCAGTATGTGTGCAGTGCACAGTATTGCTGTTCCACGTACTCGTACATTTTGCATTCTGGGTTACATTTTCTCCACATTTCATGTACTTTCTTGTAATTTTCTGTAAAATGCTGACTGCAATACATATAGCACCATATCACTTCTCTTATTTCCTCTTTTGTCCAAGCCCTTCTTTGTTTCACCTCTGTATGTTCCACTGTGTTTTGGGCTTGATGGCTTTGACTGTGAGTCAGCGGTCCGCTTTGAGTTGCCTCGTTGCAGTAACTTTCCTCGGCCTTAGCAGTACTCGGTTTCCCGCTACTCCTGATGTTTCCTTTCCTGGTCTCCACGAATAGCTGCTATTATTATTATTAACTTTGTGAATGGTATGTACCATTATATTTCTGAAACAAATCATATTTCTAGGGTATATAATTTTGCAGCTATTTTATGGTTACAATTTGTGGTAGATGTGGTACTGTTTCCCATGTTAAACCTTTTGTAATTTTACATCATTGTTTTCCGAAGTATATGTGTTTGCAGTGCCCAAATGTGGCTTTTTCTGTAGTTTCTTGACGTCGTGCTTGCAACGTATATTGCTCAGATATTATTATTATTATTATTATAGTATAACATTAATAATCTCAAGCACATATCATTTGAGACAGAATTTTCCTGTCTTACGTAAAAGTTTACCACCCCAGAACATGAGTAACATTAAAGGTCGCTGGACCATATATTTGACCCAAATAATCCACAAAAATTTTTAGGACTGGATATCTGCAACAGGGAAGTAGGCCTTATTGGTTCTACCCGGCAATTCGTATTTCTCTTCAACACTCAGTCCAAGCAAACCCTGAGGTCCACACAGCCTCCTCCTACCTGATTTGTACCGGGAATTCTGCTTTACAGTTTCCTATACTCGAATTCAGCTGGCAGAAATTGAACCGGCTGTAGAATGGAGGAAAGGGCAGAGAGAAACATAAACCAGGGCCCTTATATTCCTGTGGTACAGGGAATTCTATTAATACAGTTTACTTTAATGTTAGCACTCCATCACACAGCAAGATAAACACACGGTACTGGGGTGCTTTATTACGACAGCCACCTCTGTGTGGTGTGCTCTGAATTAACCCCCGGCCATTGTTCTTTACTGGAACCATTTAGTGCTCTTGGTATAATTACATTTCCTAAAATTGGTTTTAGCGTAGAACATTTTAAAAGAGACAACGGTGAATTGGTGTTCAGAATTCATGTGACATAAAAACTGCAATGCAGTTGTCGGCAGTATTCATAGTTACAGTTCTGATACAGTTCCTTTTCAAGCCCAAACTACCAGCTTTGAGCCACATTAATGATGACATATTTAATATGCATGGTACTCCTTGCTTTTTAAATTCTGCTGGAAATTTGCAGTATTTCCACCGAAGTGTAACTTAAATTTGCAGGGCCGAGGATAATAATGTGCAGAAGATCAAGAGATGGAAACCCATGCATAAAAAACCAATTGGAAGACCTAAAACAAGTTGGGAAGATGACGTTTTGGAAGATATAAAGAACATGAACGTAGGCAATTGGAAGAAAGTAGCGCAGAACAGAGACAGTTAGAAGAAAGTAGTTGATCAAGCCAGAATCTTGTACAGGTTGTAGCGGTTTAGAAGAAGAAGAAGACGAAGAAGAAGAAGAAGAAGAAGAAGTGTAACTTAAATTTAAAGAAAGACCGTCACTGTACAGTACTTGAGCATTCGTACATTTCTTAATATTGTCGTTGGTGTGGGTTATTTATTCTTTGACAGAATCCATTGAAATAAGGCAGACAGTGTAAATATAACGTAACACTGAGGCGCGTTCGTGTAACCATTGTTGCAGTGGAAAAGTAGTAAGTATTACAAATTCTGTGATTGGGTTTGTAAACTTAGGTACACAGCATGCAGTGCGCATGCGCTATATTGTTATCTGTGGCCTGTCCGGCTGTGCAGTATTGCTCCACCTTATCCCACAAAAGGCAAGATTCTTAAAAAAAATGTTATTGAACGTAAAATGTGTATTTTGATATTCTCTACAACCATTGTCTGAAACATTTCTCATTCTAAGAAGAACTGAGCGAGATATGATAAAAATGTATATTGGTGAAATAAAGTGAAATGTCAACTTGATGCAACTAGGTAATTTTATTGATGTATTCTTAGTTCGACATGTTTCGGGTACATACGCCCATCACCAGGAGCATTATATGTTGAGTTGCAGCGTATGGTTTTCTGCATCGAGTTTTTGGATGGGTGGTGGTCTTGAGAGCAGCTGCGTAGGTCGTGTGTACGGTGCAGAAAACCATACGCTGCAACTCAACATCTAATACTCCTGATGATGGGCGTATGTACCCGAAACATGTCGAGCTTAGAATACATCAATAAAATTACCTAGTTGCAACAAGTTGGCATTTCACTTTATTTCATGAGGAACATGCACGGTCAAACAACCCTCAAATGTATATTGGTCTCCATGTAAAGTACCCGGTGTGTTTGTCAGATTTTATTGAAATTTGAATTTTCTGGGCACGTTTTCGAAGAGTGCTCAGATTTCAAGTTAGATGAAAATCCATCCAGTGGAAGCCGAGTTGTTCCATGCGGACAGACAGACGGACAGGCTTGACGAAGCTAATAGTCGCTTATCGCAATTTTTCGAAAGAGCGTAAAAATGACAGAATTATACAAGTTTTCCGGTTTACACGGTTCATTTACTCGATTGCAGATATTATGGCCCTCGCGCTGTGTCGTGTAATGAGTTTATGTCGACGTTTCGGAGGAACACGATGTCTCCGTCTTCACGGTGACTGGACTGTTATAAAAAAGTCAAAATCAAGCAATTTAATCACAGGATTTACGAACCACACTGAATTCTAACTCGTGACATTCTGACACCTGATATGAACGCTGCGTTTTGACGTAAAATATCTCAGGTTTCCGAAGGATTTAACATTATACACTTCATGCATTACTGATTTCTCTATACTTTACTTCCCAAAATTATTACTGATTTCGACTTCTGTTTAACCCATGCATGTGATGCTGTGTCCACGGAACCCTTTCGTTAAAACCCATAGTAGGCTTTTTATCTAGTACACATTTTTAGTCCTATTTTTTCCCAGATCCTCTTTAATATTACCCTCTGCATGTTGCTCTCCCATGTCTTTTTCTTTGACATATTCTGAGAAAATTTTTGTATGCTTTTTCGTGCGTCCTCTGTATTGCTGTTGGGTTTTTCACCCTAATATAATAATGACGAATAAGGACATCACTGAGTGGCACAGCTTTTTTGTGCGTCCTCTGTTGCTTTCGGATTTCTTCACCCTAATATAATAATGATGAATAAGGAAATCACTGAGTGGCACACTATTTCTCTCAGTCAATAGTACTTCATTTATCTTAGGTTCAAATGTTCCATGCGACGACACCTTGTTTTAAAATTAACCAATCTTCATTTCTCACGTAGCATGAGATACGAAAATAATTTAAATGTAATTTAAGTCTTTCCGCACAGAATTTAGCATGAAGTCAGTATAACTGTCAACATTAGTGGTAGACCTGACGCCTGCATTTCGCTTACAAACATATATAACGAACTTTCTGCTCCTGTCACTCTTCTTCCTTTCTTTAGCTCTAGGATATCAGCAGGAAATGTAAGTACTAACAGATCGCATGAGATATAGGTGGAATTAAACAAATGGAGCTCTTCGTATTGTGTTCGTACGGGTATGAAACGTGGTGCCTTAAGAGAAGAACGTGTACTGAGGCTGTTTTGTTGGATAGGGTAGTTAAAATAAAAGAAAGATGTAAAAAGTTTATCGATAGAAATTCATAGTCGCTGCTCTTTGTCTTAATAACTTATTATTTGTATGGTCATATAAATAGAGAGAGATTTTCTTGACATGAATGGGAAAATGAGATCTCTATACAGGATATTAAAGGGAAGCCTGAATATAATTGACCTATTCGGAGGCCAAGCAAGTATAACATAGTGATACTAAAATAGATATTAAATAATTAGAATGTGAATTTTTGGACTGGATAAATCTGGCTTGGAATAAAGTTTGGTAGCAAGCGGGCTGGTTTGGAAAGTTTAATGAATTTCTGCGTTTTGTAAATGGTGGTTAAATTTATTTCTTAGATGAACGACTGTCGGAGTTCTTCAACGTAGAATTAATTAATGATATCGACTAGGAATACCACAAATTAAATATGGTAGTAATTTACAACACATTGCCTTGAATATATTTTGACGCAGTTCGAAACAAGGGACTTTTAAGGCAATAATTTGAAGTAGAAACCGGCTTCACTGTGGATTTGTGGAGTTTATATTGGACGAAATTTTGAAACCCTTTCACATCATATCCATATTACAGTTTGACCCATGTACAAAATTCACAAACCGCTACAAACTTTAATTAACTTACGAGAAATATTTTTAATATCGTAAATATGAGATATACGTAGAGGTAGGTAGAGTGGCAGCGTATGCGTTATTTTCATTTATCAAAGAGAGCTAAGTTTTGATGGAAGGGATGCTGCCGGTTGAGAAACAAGGAACCCCTCTGCCACTCAACGCACTTACTGGATACTCATTAAGAAGACACTATGAATGATGCACCACTGAATCTTATATTCTTGTTTTAATTAAAGCGCCGAATTTTTTAAATCGTTGAACATGCAATTACGAACGTACTGTGGTGACATTCTACGCGGTTTGTGATTGAAAGGACACTTGAACATTGGCTAGAGGCATCTTTCCGAGGGTTTGAGGTAAAAATTGCTAGGGCGCAAGAGAGATAGACTGATATAAACATCGTTCTCCCTCCCCCCCCCCTACCTTGAGCCTGTATGCGGAGTCTCGACTCCCTTAATTACAGGCGTCCCGTCGTATAATTAAATTGCGTCTGATTTATTGTGAGGACAGAAGGAGAAGTGGAACTGCGTACCCACTTGAATACCCACGCATACTTAGTGCACCTGTACGGCTCTACCAGAGTGGCACAGGTGAAGAAGTGTCGTGTCTTCAGTAGTCGTGCGAGTTCTGTTCAGCCTCTCATAAAGGTCGCACCAAATTACGCGACGTGTATGTGCAGCAGGCACGTATCCATCGGTTTTACTACATTCAGTTGTTTTCTGCATAGAGAATCACGTTTGAAAGAGAGTATAATTTAAAAGTATAATCGTAGTAGTTAACCAACTTAATGCACAAAGTCTTGTTTTATAATAAGTTTATTGTATGCCTCTACATGTTTCGAGCACTATGTGCTTATCATCTGGCGGTCAAAATTGTATTGTACAGCGTCTGGTATCATCACACTCTGTAGGTTGCCGTCCGATGCACCGGACAGCCACCTACAGTTGTGATGATACCAGATGCTGTATAATACAATTTTTACCTACTGATGATGAGCACATAGTGCTCGAAACATGTAGAGTCATATAATAAACTTATTATAAAACAAGATTTTGTGCATTAAGTTGGTTAATTACTAAGATTATACTGAGATGCACGGTCAGCAAAACATCAAAATTTAAAATCCTATATCCTTATGCATCCTATATCTTTATGCACCAGGCTGTAACAGTATACATTGAAGACGATAAGACACAGTTGCACTGTTTTCATACTTTGACGCTAGAAGGCGAGTGGCCAACCAGAAGAAAACTTTTTACTGTCATACATAACTTTATCAGCAAACAAAATTGTTTACACTCTGTCTAGGGACGTGTTTCGTCTTTGTAAACAAGCCATCTTCATATTACACTTTACACGAACATAAAAAAAACATATTTGATTGAAGTCATTCCGATGTGTTGAGAGTGTTTAAGTTTTTAACTTTTTATCTTCTTATGTTTTATCTTTTAATATTTAAATAAAAATACAAACTTGACGGTGTTTCAGTGACAGTTGAAGTCAAATCACACTCCTTTACAAATTTGTTGTGTACATTGCTTTTAGCCTTTTGATTATTTGTTCATATTATATAAAGTTTAATTAATCTTTGAAACCCCCAAACTAGTACCTTTACTATTTTTTCAGTTTTACTCTTTCTTTTTTTCTTTTCAACAGTGGTAACATGTTTATCTTTGTAGCACAGATGTGTGGTCTGTATCCATATTTTTCGGTACCTCGTAACGTGGATCGGTATTCCGTTCTCAGTGACTATTTATCGGATATTAATTTATATCCTACATAGGATGTTGTGTATTAATTTTTCTTCGTTATTTGATGTTAGATGCCAAATTTCGCGTTAAATAAAAACTTCCGTATGCCGTTCTTACGACGCTATTTTGTGTCTACACTTTTTTAAATAAATATTAGCCTAATAACGGCTTGTGTACAATGCCAAAACATGTTGCAAGTTTATCAATATGATTTGTTTCTAACAAAGCTTTTTTGAGTGTATAATGTTTTCTCTGGTTTAATGTAGGAAGTACAACAGTATGTTTATATAACAAGATTTCGAGTTGAATTAAGGTCCGGGCTATATAATTCTGTGGATATGAAACAGCCATAGCACGCTGAGCAAGCAGTATATGTAGTGTCGACCGGGTGATTTTGAACAGATATTACTGGAATTCTTAAAACAGGACAAATGAGAAGGGCGTCTCGGGGTGAGGAGAGATGCGTACAAGCTTTTGGTGGGGAAACCTAAGGGAAAGAGACAATTTGTAAGATGTAGTCGTAGATGGGAGGTTAATGTTAAGATGGATCTTCAAGAAATATGTTGGAGGTGATGACTGGAATCATCTGATTAAAAATAGGGACAAATTGCGGCGTCTTGTAATGGCGGAAGTCAAAATTCGTATTCCATAAAAGAGGGGATTTTTTTGACTAGCTGAGGTGGTACTAGCTTCTAAAGACTTCTGCTCTATGGAGTTAGTTAGTTAGTTAGTTAGTTAGTTAGTTGGTTAGTGATTTATTTAGTTGGTTGCTTGGTTGTTTGGTTGGTTGGTTGGTTGTTTAGTTAGTTGGTTAGTCAGTCGGTCGATCATTCAATCAGAAGGTTGGGCGATTGGTTGGTTGGCTGGTTGGTTGGTTGGTTGGTTGGCTGGCTAGCTAGTTGGTTGGTTTGTTGCTTAGTTAGTTGGATAGTCAGTCGGTCGGTCATTCAGTCAGTCGGTTGAGCGACTGGTTGGTTGGTTGATCAGTTGGTTAGTTAGTTAGTTTGTTGGTTGGTTGGTTGGTCAGTTGGTTGATTGGTTGGTTGGTTAGTTAGTTACGCTGTCATTCATTTACTTAGACATACATGTTTACCTCTGAAAAGTGTTCGCTGCAGTCAAAATAAGAGTATTACTCACAGCAAGTGCAGATATTTCCCGTCGCCTGTTCCATCCACACCAATCACGCAAGTGCAGGATATATTCACATAAAAACACTTTATCTACTGTTGTTCGAACTTGATAGCGTACTGCAGTGACAGTGTTACTATGGTGGAATTTATTGGTAGCAAGAGGAGTCAAAAATTTACAGCTATGTGCTTCGCCATGTCAGGGACAGGTTGACCATAGTGCCTCGACCATAAAGCGGCTGAGAGAAGATGGTTTGTAGAAATGTGCGTACAGGAAATGGTGGAGCCATCTGGATTCATAATACGAACAGCTGAGACACGGGTGTCTCAGCACCATAAGGTGCAAAGTGGCCAAAATGTTTGACCTGGCGGAGGATGTAATACTGTAACAGGATCAAGAGGTGAAAGCTAAATAATCAGTCATTGTTACGAAACGAGAGTAACAGCCTCACAACTAGAGAAGAAACGTACTTCCTTTAATGAAACCGAAAGTGTTAGTAGCCACTAGTTCCTGTTCTGAACTAAATGATTCAAGCCTTCACCTACTCTATTTCATGAACACTTACCTTATTACATTACACTAACTACGCACATACCTTAAGTTACCTCTTATATTCATAGTTTGTACTCAGAATAATTTATACACATAGATATACACCGTTTGTGCTATATGCTGCACACATCCCATCCTTGATTTTAATATGTAGCACCAACCAGGGATGTATACCCCTATCTCCGGTTTGTGCTGCATGCTTCCTACATCTCATCCTTGACTTTATCACGTGCAGCTAACATATATACTTACCCTTACTAAAAGATTATTAGGTAAGGTCTTTGTAGTGTTTGCATTGGTCTTCTACTTACGTGGTGGAAATTAAAGCATTAAACTGAAAATAGAATTATTATTATTAATGAAACTGTTTAAATATATTGAGAAGATTATGGCGATTCTTATCATTATCATTGTTATTAAACGTTTAAAGATTTAGTATAAATTAAACATTATATAAACAAACACGCTCAGTCTCTGTTATCAGAACCAATCAGAAAGAAATAACCGCAGTTTTTTCTGCGATGCATATCAGACACATACGTGCATAGTGTTGGCAGAATGTGGAATTATTTAATGTTAAGTCTTGTGACACACAAAGAGACAGCTGACCTTTAAAGGGTTAATACTATATTATTTTTGGAAGAAAAAATGCAAAAGCAAATTTAGTCTTATCTTGTAATTCTCCGTAATTATTGTTGTTATTATCGAATTTCTCACTTCTCAGCTTTGCCTGGGAAATCCTCGCATATCCTGGGATGTAGTAATCAACAGGATTAGGCTCGATGGTCTTACTTGTAGTTTAAAGAGTTTCTTAAAATTGAACATGTGCCAAGAATTGCAGATTTTTACAGTTGTGTATGTGTATTCGGGTGCAAGTTAAGTATTGTTAGACTTTGTGATATAGTGACTTTAGAATTACTCCCGTACATGATATTACGATCGGGATCACTTGTGCTGCCTTTTGCTTCCACATAGCACATATTTCATTCACCAATTCTTGGTACTTGTTTTGTTTGTCGGTTATTGTTGATTATGTGTATTTGGGACAGCTTTGTCTATCAAAAAGGTGTTCTTTGTTTTCTTATTCAAAAACCTTGTGTCAGATCGATTAAAATGTACTGGTTTGTCCGTAAGTATGCTGCGATTCCGGTACAGTATTATTATTATTATTATTATTATTATGAATGAAACTAAATGTGTTTATCTAATTTAAGAAAATGTTTACATAAAAGACAGCTGCCAACTCTGATAATTAAAATTCCTTTGCTTGATAGTGATTCTTTATTCCATCCAGCAATCTTCGGTAAAGGGTATCAAGCGTGAATCCCGTCACTGTGCAGTTTTATCAGCAGTCCATCAGGTGTTCCAACTAGGGGCCGTAAAATATCCTCAGCGCTCTGTTTTCTAACATATTTGATCGAGATTTTAACGTCGGCTCTGAAATCATTTTTAGTATTTTGAGTTTGAGGTATCTGTAGAATTTGTATAGATTTTTGACATAAATTCTTTTCATGCTCCAGACACTAGCGGCCACGTTGAAAGCACTGTCATTTCTGATGTAATTTGTTGGGTGTCTGTGAATATCGGATAGGGAATTGTCAAGTCACTTCTTGTTACAATTACGGTCATTTGTGGCTTTTCAATTTCAAATATTTTACGTTACTGTAGAAATGCATCGACAAGGTGCGGTGTGCTGCCATAAAGGCAATCGCGTAACTTGCTGGACGACTCGAGAATTCAAAAATTAATTCCTTCCATTTGCTAGTATTATGTAAACATGTAACGAGTAAATTCCGTGACTTAATTAAAATTTAATGCGGTATTTGCAAATGGAAACTTTGATCTGTAAAATCTTGCATTTCTTCCGTCTGCTTTGATATTGCCTGAATCTGGTCTGCTGACGTAACAGATTGGTACTGTGGAAGGTACACAAAAATTTATCGACGCACTTTTAGTTTTCTTGAAGCGTCAGTCGTACATTACATAAATCCTTATCACAATTTTAAAGGGTTTTCTCATTATTGCTGTCTGGTGTGACCAGCCATGAAAGCGCGGTGTTTTAACTCGTCTCCACTTCATCCAAGTCTTTAATGTCATTTTAATTAAGGATAAGCTTATCGCGCCGGCTTACATTCTGCCGTCTAGTCGGAATGTAATACTTACCTCCTGTGTCTCCGTATCGCGGTGTGTGAATGTAATTGACAGTAACACGCACTGGAGACAGTATAAGCATGCCTGCGGCTTAGAAGGCTCTTTGCAAATCTCCATGGCAACATACTAGTTTGCTTCCTCAGTTGCAGATTGTTGTATAATATCAAAAATTAATGGCGAAGGAATAAGTTTTGAATAAGTGAGTGTGGTCAACACAGAGGTGCAAAAAGAACGGGGAACTGTCAAGTACAGTTGCGTATCATGCTGCATCGGAAGCCTCTGATCAAAGAGGTACCTGTAACCATGAAAACTTACAGTGTAAACAGTGCATACGACCCAGCTTCTTGCATATCGACGAAAGGAAATTTATTAATATTAGAGTGTGCCAAAAATATTAGCCCATTTATTGTGAGAAATAACATTCTGTAGATATTCAAGGCTCCCTGCACTTAATGGTTTCTCTCCCCACCTTTTCTGCTCTTGGAAATCAATCCCGTGGCTGACGACGAATTTCCACTCCTCAATTCCCAGATTTCATCAGACCCCTTAGTATTTCTCAGCTGGAGGTAATACAGTTTAACCCGTTATTGTTCCCACGTTGTAATTCGGATCCTGGAAGACTGGATCATAAATAATCTACTACTTTTTTTTCACACTTTCAATTTCTTTTTCGGATTTAATAGAGTGAACTCTCGATTATCCGATCTAACTGGAGGGATGGTTGGATCGGAAGAGACGATCATTCGGTTGTTGAAGCCAAATATCCCAAAACCGTCCATGCTTTAGTACGAAAATAACACATTTTTATTATAATTCTTACATAAAGTAACAAAAAGCCATAAAACTTTTTTATTCCCAAATATAGGCTGGGACCTTCCGTCACTTTGCGAAGCTGGACCCGTGTGCTTATGCCTCGTTAGGCCTAGGCTGGTTTAAAATTCGTCGCTGTGTGTAATTCTTTAGGCTGTATTATTTGCCAACCAATAAAACAGTTTTAGCTAAACAGTAAATTAAGTTATTTACATACAAATTCAGAGTCTTTCTTTGATGTGTACTGGAACGTGCATCGTTGTGATAACTGAAGAATAAGAACCAACTGGATGCTACTTATTGTTTTATTACACTTATGATAGGCTCAACATGTTTCGGGCACTATTATGCCCATCATCAGGAGCTCACGACTATAGTGCTGATTACCACATGGGTCGTCCGGTTCTTGGGTTACTGGTGGTTGGAAGTAAGGTGCAAGCAGGCTGGATAAGTGTCCGGGTTGCAGGCTATAACACGTGCTATAGCCTGCAACCCGGACACTTATCCAGCCTGCTTGCACCTAACTTCCAACCAACAACAACCGAAGAACCGGACGGCCCATGTGGTAATCAGCACTATAGTCGTGAGCTCCTGATAATGGGCTTAATAGCGCCCGAAGCATAAGTGTAATAAAACAATAAGTAGCATCTAGTTGATTCTTGTTCTTCAGTTATCAGAGTTCTTCTATTTACAGTTTGTCGGAATGGCTGGTCTGTCAGTGCAGTGATTGCTTGATCGGGAAAAGGATGAATAAAGGTTCGCTGTATAACTGAATTTCTAACTGCAGCACTTACTAAAGTTTTGTCTGGAGACAATATGTAAACAGTGATAACCCACACAGCTTTCAGGTGCGGACAGAAAAGCTAAAATTCGATTCCAACCAAGAGTAGGAAGTTTTTCCTTGGTCACTTCGTCTATACCATTTCGTCTACTAATTCATTTTCTGCTGAAACTAATGTTGCAGGAGTGTGAAGCTCTCCATTTATCTATCTCTAATTAGAAGGTCTGGAATGATATTACTTTTTAAGTGCATATTCTCTGTGCACATTTATGAAGTGGAGATTAAGCACAGGAAAAATTTTATCCGTATTTACCTAAATGTTGCATTTCCTTTCCAGCTGAAGACTTCAGCAGGTTATGAAATTCAGACTTGCACCCATAAAACCGGTTTTCGTTGTCAAAATTGTATCATTTATTTCCAGGGAAGAAATAACCCCCCTCACCAAACGATAACTTGTTTATTCATAAAAAGTCTTTATTGTCTTGTTACCGTAACGTGTAACTCTGCCGTAATATCACACCGATGATAAAATTTCTGCATTATACTATAAAGAGTAGCTATTAAATACCGCGACTGCACGTGCCTAACTCTTTCCGTTCTATAGTGCGTTTCCCATGAAGATGTAGGCGCTCCTGTCCTTCGAAACGTCCTGAACACATCTCAGAAAACCTGAATAGCAACGCCTGTTTTAGAGTAAGTCTGTGGAAACTGAGAAATTTTTCTAGTTTGATTAGTTCCTATTGAATGACTGGTTTAGTTCTTACCACCTAGTAGTCTTTGCGCGTTCAGTCTCTTACAGTATTTCGAAATAACGTAACTACCCCCGCTTTACCTCCGTGTGGGTTTCCATAAAATTAAGCGCTGTATGATAGTTTTTAACAACTTGATGCACAAATTCTTTATTTTAATACATTTATTACATCCCTCCACATGTTTCGACCGCTATTGTGCTCATCTTCAGGAGGACAATTGTATTAACACAGCCTCTGGTATCGTCACTCTCTTTAGGTGACTGTTCAGTACACAGGTTACGAGAGGAGTCAGTCCTGTCGTAACCTGTGTACTGAACAGTCACCCAAAGAGCGTGACGATACCAGAGGCTGTGTTAATACAATTGTCCTCCTAAAAATGAGCACAATAGCGGTCGAAACATGTGGAGGAATATAATAAATGTATTAAAATAAAGAAGTTGGTAAAAAAAACTATCATTATATTAAGGTGCACCGTCAACAAACGTAAAAATAAGCGCTGAAATTGGTACCGAAATGAAGCGGAATTATCCACAAACTAATTCAGTTTTCTGTCTATCTTTGCGTGTTCTGGCCTGACATCATCTTCAGTTATTGGTTTACAAGGGTCACAGAGGCAGAAGACGTGTCATCAGTAATCAGCCCGTGATTCGGACACAATAAATAACCGATCGTAAAAAAAAAAGTGTGATCCCTAATGTTATGCCCTGCGTGCTACACGACCAGGGTTGAATTCGTGGCATGGATGGATTTCTGGAATTTCCTTCTTCGTCGCCGCTATATCTACATCGGTTCTGAGACCCAGCCGGCGCTATTAAGGACCGACTCTCGAAATGTCAGCTATAGAGAAGTTCGTCGCGATATTTCTCAGTCCCTCCTGTACCTTCAGGCCACGGGTGTTTATTTTTATATTTCTTAGCTACTGAATATCCCAGAGATGCCACCTCCTCAACATTACCTGATTTCTGCAGTTGAAATGGCACTGTAAAATAATATGAAATCGGTATATCAAGTAAATAGCGATAAGTGCACTCACATATTATTAAGTAAGAATCATTAACTTAATTGTGAATTTGGTTGCTTTCTTTTACAGCCTGAAATTCAGAATGTCGAGAACACAAACAAACTGCTGTACACATTACCGATATGCAGTCAACAGTAACAGCTGCTACAGTACCGCACTGTAAATGTATAGTGTTTGGTTTTTCCGACCGGTCTTTGTTTACGCGCACTTAATTAATGGCTGCGATTCGTTTAGAACACTTTTCAACCCCTCCCTTTTTCCCTTCTGCACCACAACTTGTATACGTAAACATACACAAAGTTAATGCACTGAAAATTTGTTTCCCACGAATCTGTCAGTGTTTGTGCTGTACTTTGCCTCTTTGTACAGTTCGTTGTTCTATGGAAACCCGTGAGCTGCTTGCCAGTCCAGGTGAACTAGAATGAGAGTAGAGGCTTCAGCATTGTCGGTCGGCCATTCGTATACAGTTCATATCTACGTCTGTCTGTCTGTATAATTGACATTCGATACTCGTTTGTGAGTTTCGATTGTGTTTGCTATTGGCGGTCTATAATAGAAGTTGCCGGACGAAGTTTATTATATTCCCTATCGTTTCGTCATAACCCGTAATTTACTGGCAGCCAAAATTTATCTTGGCCCTCGCTGTGAAATTTTCAGAATAGGAGTTGATAACCCTTTCTGAAACCTTTTAAATGCAGCTCTTCTTTCCATTTTTTGTTCATGCGACGTGTAAAACAGAGAATACCTAATCAAAGTGGTAACACTGGGATGTTAAGTGGCTGACACCTGTGTGGGTCCTTTCCTCACTTTTCGTTTTTACTTAAGCTTACAGATTTTCGAAATGTGTCTTTACTTCCGGCGACCGAAGCATCTCGTTTTTTAGCTAATAACTGTACGATGGAAAAAGTTTAATAATTTATATACGTGTAATTTATTTTAAAATATAACCAACAAATTTCAAAAAGTCATAACACGCATTAAATAATACTGCTTGCTATTGTATGTGTAATTAGTAGGCTGTAAGGAACTGACGACAGAAATCAGCAACAATCACCACGTGGTTCCTGTGAACTGTATAGTTTATAGACATGCCAGTGTCGTTTGTGAAGGGCGAAAAAAACGGAAAGTGTTAAAAACAAATGAACCCAGAAATTAATAAATAATCAGATTGAAACTCAATTATTACACCAACCACTGCACATGTAAAAAATTTATAAATTTACATATTAAAACATTAAAAACGCTCCTACATATTTCGGTCCTAAGACCATCATCAGGGAGCTATATATTCCTTGCTAAAGTCACACTAGAAATAGTCACAGATTAATTTCGTTGTACAAGTTGGGTGTTGTGGCAGCATGCCGTTTTGTGTAATGTCATGTTGCGAAGAGTGCCCTGCTACGGATATGATACTTACGCAACGAAGCACAGAATGCACATCAGTAGCAGGGCACTCTTCACAACATAACATTACACAACACGGCATGCTGCCACAACACCCAACTTGTACAACGAAATTAATCTGTGACTATTTCTAGTGTGACTTTAGCAAGGAATATATAGCTCCCTGATGATGGTCTTAG
>Ga0123354_10003078_pt1 | contig 22756 bp, 20 predicted proteins | sample TergutLab28metaG_2_FD_97872 | JGI IMG/M metagenome (GOLD analysis project Ga0123354, IMG submission 97872) | Labiotermes labralis P4 segment gut microbial communities from Petit-Saut dam, French Guiana - Lab288 P4 | ecosystem: Host-associated > Arthropoda: Insects > Digestive system > Gut ... | reverse complement strand
TACAACCTGATGATGGCCCAGGAATATGGCCGAAACATGTTGTTGTAAACCTTACAATAATCAACCAATAAAATAGTTGTGTTTGACGGTAAGTGCCACGCACATATATTGCCATACTAATTTCCATACCCCTTAATAACATGCTGTACTTCACTAGAGAGATATAGTAATGGGAAAAGTACAGTAAGAATGATTGTATACGTTCGCAATTAGTTCACACGTCAGGAAGGGTATCGCTTTTGTCCATGGGTTCGTTACTATGGTGAATTCATACAGCGTCCATCCTCGACTGATTGCAGCTTAATGTAAACACACCTAACATTAAAATTCACTGCAGCGAATCAGTTTCAGGGTAGAATCAATGAATATGGTTAAATACAGAGTTACCGGTGGGCCACAAGCGGTGTAATGTTATATACAACACTTTAACAGGCCACATTATTACAGAGAACCTGAATATTACAAGCTAAGGTCTTCTCTTGTTCTACTATCATAAGGTTCATCTTACCTCTCTCCAGCCTACAATTAAACCCTTAATGACAACCACACATTCCTCTACTTCCATCCTCCTTGCATTATCTACCCATACCATCCGCATGGAGAGTGTCGGTGGTAAGCTCTTTACCTCCCTTATTCTCTGTCCGCCGTCAGTTACACTTCATTTGTTTCTCATTGCTATGCAAATTGCGAAGTTGATCATGGTCACCAAACACTTCCCATCAAGGCGATGTAAGAGGAAGCCCTTAGTTTCATGTAGTAGAATCTGATAAATAACGTGCTAAACGGTGGCCATTTGTACAGCCTTTAACGAATTTCAAAAAAGAAGTTACACAAAAAAGTAGTAAGTATTTTTCTGGAGAGGTCCCGTTTAGACAGACCACAATTAAGTCCGAAAACCTGAAGGCCAAAGAAACTATAAGCATTATTAATTGTGATAAAATATTAAACAAATAATAAACAAAGTACAATTGGAAATGGCTGTGTTCATAATTGGAATACATAAGCAAAAACAAAATTAAAATATACTGTAATATATTTGAATTATAACAGCTAACTCTGCAAAGTGACTACTGCAATGATGAGAGGCACACTTCACTATAAAAATATTGGGTTATAAAATCGAGGACCCAGGAAAGGCTGATATTGTAATATTCCAAGGATGCTGATTATTATAGAGTCAAAACAATTCTGCTGAAAATACCCTACATTATGCAAAATTTGACGTTCAGGTGACCGTGTATCCAGATAAATTCTTATAATAAAACCAACTAGATGCACTAATTTCTCAAATTTATTCTTGGAATGAAAGTCTACAGGTTTCGGACAGTTCCTCTTTCCATCATCCGGAGTTTTTCATTGTACACACAGCAATTGTATATGTCACACAGTTTTGCAGACAGCTTGCACGCAAGCAGTCGGCAAACCTGTAAAGTTGCTGCTGCTGTTGTGTTTACAGTGAAAAACTCCGGATGATGGACAGAGGAACTGTCCGAAACATGTAAAGTTTCATTTCAAGAATAAATTTGAGAAATTAGTGCATCTAGTTTGTTTTATTATACAAAATTATGCAAAATGTCATGACAGCGCCTCTTCCCTTTCAAGTGATATTTATTGGTTCGCTAGGCACAGCTTCCCTTGAAGACACGCTTAATTGGACACAACGCTGTGCCAGATGTGACTAGATTTCACTCGCAAATGCGAAATGTCATTTGAATGGCAATCAACATAATCTGCAGGATTATCAAGCGATCATTGTGATCTATGATTACATTACAACACACTGATTGGATTCGTATCACGGCCATATTAATCCTTCTATCTGAATTCATATCGATTCTCGAGCCTCACAAAACACATAATCACTACAATTTGTCTGTCGAGTAGCATGGTGATAAGCTACTTTCTGCTTGGATCAACATTAATACATGAAATAAAGAAGTGAACTAAGATTTGAAAATAACTGAACATAAAGCCACAATGGCAATCCGAAAATGGGTGTCAGGGATGTATCGTTATGTAATCTGGTAGAAGAGGAGCCTACCGAACTTTCTGACTTTCGCGCTGCCTTCACCAGTATAGTTACGCAGAGAGCAGCGTACCATGAGACATAGGTAAACTTTCAACAAACTGCATGGCGTCACATCACAGCAGAGACGATATTCTTATTCACAGTCATGAGAAATTAGAATCTCAAAAATAATATTCTTCTGTAATCCACAGAGCCAGGTTTTACAGCGGTAATTATGAAAATCCCAATCTTTTGATTTATGACGCGTTGTCGGTTGATAATAGCTACCGAAGTTCCCACGGACTGCACAGCCTTCATTGAGGGACAAGTAGTCTGTTTTTGAGGTACTCGCTCTTCCGGTATGTGCATGCAGTGTATGTGGGCAATTGCTTAGCGACGTTTCGGAACATCCTATAGGTCTCATCTTTAAGGGTCAACAGTCCAAGAAAAACGTCCGATTCATATCTCAGGATATTTGTGAGAAAGAGGTCATGTTGCTTGTTTTCAAGTGTGACAGTGACGGCTAACCAAAATATGGTAGAAGAATTTCCAACAATCATCCTGGAAGAAACTCGTAACTACATACAGCTTTTGAAGAACTGTCAAAGAAACCTTACTGTGTGGTATGTAGGTCACGTTCATTTCATCGTTGTACTTTTTGAAATTGTCACAAAGAATGTACATTAAGAAAGTGAACATTTTAGAAATTAGAATACTGATTGTGTCATTTGAAAGATACTAAATTGTGTATCCGCACAAATCGCACCTATTTTAATAATTCTGGGAGAATGTACAGATTACTACTGACCCTTGTGAATGGTTGCTCGGTAATAAGAAATACATGAAAATTTTGTAGGTGGTGTAATTATTTGTAACGAGGCAAACTTTCTTTTAATTTAGCAGTTAATAATAATAATTATTATTATTATTATTATGGGTTGTCACCCGGTGGCAGTGGTTATTTTACATGTATACAAAATATGAAATTGGTTACTAATAAGCATATAAAAGTCTGAGATTCTGGTTGAAAAAGAAAATTGTAAAGAACATTAAACAGAACAAAATAGCAACGTTTCCAGAAATTAAACATCTCAAGCACAAATGTCTCCCAAAGAGCAGTTACAACTTTAATTCATGCCTCAAAGAAAACAATTCATCTCCATTAGAGAGACTGCGTAATGATGTTTAGGAAAACAACTGCGGCTTACTGTTAACCACCTAATATCAATTCATAATAACACTCTGTGGTCTAGGAAGTGTGTCATCCACGCTGTATGTGTGAAACTTGGAAAATTGTATGTAGTCAAACACAACTGTGTCACATGAGGCGTGTTTAATGACTATATAATGGACAACTACATGTTTCGGCCATTACTGGTCATCTTCAGGTTGTCTTAGGGAAACTTAAGATCTTAGTATAGGCATGCACGCGCACGTGTGTTTGACTACATGCAATTTTCCAAGAGTCACAATCTGTGGTAAAAATGTATATTTTAAGAAATGTTTAAAACGTGTTACGTCTTTAAAGTTACACATCCCGTTGTGTTTTCGTTTATCAACTAAAGTGGTACGTGTTGTTACCAATTAGATTCGAAGGAAATATCTTGGGACAGCAGATATGTGAAAGCCACTGGCCTGTATTTTTAATTTTTTTTTTGTGATTGGTGGCAAACAGTGCCGTTTACACTTCCACCCCTTGTACAAATTTAGAGATTAAAGTACCCACCTTGGTCTTAGGTTCTAGATTTTATCCGGATTATTTTTAAAATGCTGCTGTCTCGTTAACAGAATCCGCACCACTAGGAGTAGAAACCCAATTCTCCGATACTGCCACTTAAAACTTGGACTGCTGCTCTGGGAAAAGGTCATTAACGCTTGCTAATAACGATGACAATCGTGTTTACGTATACTACGTTTTTAAGCGAATCGAGTTAATTATGATTCCGTCCAACAGAGTGAGAAAGTAAGGCTTCTCTGCAGTGTAAGGACTTTGTATAACCGTACGACGGCAGCACAAGTAACAAAACAAAGGGATAAATGTGCTATATTCTCTGTACTAATTACAAGGCATTTATAGATATAAAATATGTAATAACTGTAAAGCTGGAAATATGTACAGCGCTGCTGCAGAATCATTATTTTCTCTTAAATTATGTCATCTGAACGCAAGATGCTGTAAACTCCCCTTCAAACGAGATTTTGTTCTTACAGTGGTGCTGGTAAATATTCCAGTTTTGTTGGTATGATGCCGTGTTTGTTGGTAAATAACGGTCCAGTAAGATTGCTTACTGTGGGCCGGATAGCTCAGTCGGTATAGCAACTGACTACGGGCTGGATGGTTCGGGATCGAATCCCGGTGGGGAGGAGATTTTCCGCCCGTCCACCCAGCCTCCTGTACAATGGGTATCGGGTCTTTCCCGGGGGTAAAGTGCGGCCGGGGCGTGCTGCTGACCACTCACCACCTTCTAGGGCCGTGGTCATGGAAGAGTAGAGCTATATCTCTACCCACCCTCTCGGCCAAACCGGTCCTATAATGGGATCACTTTACCTTTACCTTTTAAGATTACTTACACTCTGAAGATTAAGACAGCAAGCTTGTGCTAAACGTCGGTTAGTATTTGTAAGTGGACAAGGCGCCTTACCCAGACAGACTTAATCTCCTAGTAAGTACACTAAAATTATTAATCCTTTTCATAGGTAAAAACAAACACGTCAACAGAGTAGAACGAGTAAAAATCTCATTAAATTATGAGAACATAATGAACCTTCTTTAAAATTCTGCGATAATTAGGAGCAACACGTGGGCGAACTCCCATCTAGCGTCAAAAGCCATCATTGCAGTCACATCATATTAAGGATAAATTTCAAAGAATTAAATACGAGAGGCGATCATGGTTACCACATCACACACAGTTGACAGTGCAGTCGGAACAGGGATTTTGCATTAGCCGTTCATGCATGGTTTTATAAACACTCCTGCGAACGGAGAACACGTTACGGGAAATCGACGGAGTGTAGCCAGTAGAATAGGCAACTCATAAAACAAAATTCATGAAAATATGGATGTAGGGCTTCCTTCACTGGCAAACCTTGCCTCCATGTTTCGCGTAGAGTTTCCGTACATAAATATCGTCAACTTTCGATTGGTACATTCATTCCTTGTGCCGGTCCCCAGATATGTATCAGCTCCAATGTGTCCTAGTCAGATCTGGAGGTCTGCCGTGTGAATGTAAACATCAGTGTAATGTTTTCAAACTTCTGTGGGCATTCTTATAATAAAACCAACTAGATGGACTTATCAGCACCCCGGGTAATGTAATGACAATCTTAACATACAGATTCAGAATTTGGGTGTCATTTCTACCTGGTGAATACTGTACGTAAATTATAGCGACAGGATCGTTAATTTTGACGTTCAGGCGACCGTGCATCGTAAAAAATTCTTATAATAAAACCAACTAGATGCACTAATTTCTCAAATTTATTTTTGGAATAAAACTCTACAGGTTTCGGACAGTTCCTCTGTCCATCATCAGGAGTTTTCCACTGTACATACAGCAATGGTGTATGTCATTAAAATATGCTGACAGCTGTCAGATTCACAACGAACAAGACTTACTTACTTACTTACTTACTCCACAGTGCAGAGTCCTTCTTGAGCAGCTAACTGGTTTGCAGCTAGTCAAGAAACTCCCCGCATTTCACGGAACCCGAAGGTTCATTACCGTACTCACAAGCCTCCGCCACCTATCCCTATCCTGGTCCCGCCCAATCCAGTCCATATACCCACGTCTCACCTCCTGAAGACCTATCCTAATATTATCCACCCATCTATGCCTAGGTCTCCTCAGTGGTCTCTTTCCCACCGGTTTCCCCACCAAGACACTATACACTCCCCTCTCCTCACCCATATGCGCCACATGCCCATCCCATCTCATTCTTCTCGATTTTATCACCCGCATCATATTGGGTGAGGAGTACAGATCATTTAGCTCCTCGTTATGCAATCTCCTCCATTCCTCCGTTACCTCGTCCCTCCTAACGAAAAAGATTCATAAACCAAACAAATTTGATGGTCTCAGTCAATGTCTGACGAAAGACTGGTGGACAAAAATTCGTCAAGATGTAGAACACAGGAAAATCAAATACCGCAATTATTCCTTCGGCGATAAATTTCCAGAAATGGTGCATCTTATATATTTGCCGTCTTGTTTCTGTTTTCAGTCAATTTCTTCCACTCTTTTCTTCTTTCCTTCTCATCAGTAGGAATTCTCTTTTATGTTCTAGACTGCAGGAAATTGCACAGTGTTGCTTTTCCAATTTCCTGGGTGAATCCTCCAGCCACCAACCGACGGTGTAGCTTTTGTTTCTGATTGCCAGAGTTCCGTCATGCATTCATTAGTAGGTTTCTGTTTCTCGGAACATCACTTCATACGCTTCTGGATCACGAATGAACCCTTGACAGCTGGAAGACAGTCAGTCATCAGTTGCTTCTTGTTCCTAGCAGTTCTCTTACCGTCCTACTTATGTCGCTCACAAAGCAGCAGTATGCCGTAACCCACCGACACACAGTTTTACTGGACAGAGAAACAAATTGACGGACCCTTAATGGACTAACATGTAAACATGTTATGTTTGTACAAAATATTGGGGATAAGCACATTTTTTTGATAAAACATTGTGATGTGTGCTAATGCGGGAAACTCATTTTGATGAAATGTCTGCGCTACGACACATGTCTGTTTCATTTTAGTAAAATAAAACTTATTCTAATATCAGGAAAAGAAGGTGAACACACGTGCAGTGTATCCGCAATCAGTGGCCCTATAATACGGTATCATTAATATCAGAACGGACTGCTCGTGTGTAAAAGCAGGAGAATGTCGATGGAATCTGCAGTTACCTTCCGTCAGGTAGAGTAGTGCACATTTTGGATGTTTAAGTGTGTACACATTGTGATATATTACACGATGCGAAAAATATAAACAAGGTGACTTTTTCAAGAATTGAAGCACAAAACTAACGCATCACTTACCAAAAGTCATAAAAGGATTTTAAGATATGTCTATCGCAGCTGTTTCTACTAGAAACTACTACCATTACTACAACTACTACTACCACTACTACTACTATAACTACAACTACAACCTTAATACACCGGAACTCGAAGGATAGGACCGTTATGTATATTATGTTTTTTAACTGGGGTTGCATCTCACAGTTTTCAACATGCAACTTTAGAAAGTTCGTTTCCTTTTCAGTACGGATTGTAAGCGGAAATATGTACAGAAAACTTGCCAATTTATGCACAAATTCAGTAGCTACACAGTTGAAAAGGCGATTGTGTTTAAATCCTACGTTCAACACTACAGCCAGAGCAGCTGGTATTAGTACTGTCCACGTACTTATAATGTACTTATATCAGGTGTTGTCAACATTTTCCGTATCTGGATGTGAAATGTAACTCTATTTGCGACACCGTAAAATCTGCTTGTGGGAGTGTTACTTTGCATCAATACAGCGGGCAATGAAGATTCAAGCTTTCTGCGATGTGGTAAAGTGAAGGTAAATCAGTCCCATTACAGGCCCGAGGTGCCCAGAGGGTTCCAGGAAGTTAAGGTTCCCACATTTCATGACAACGGCACAGGATGGTGCTAAGATTGTCAGTCTTACGTACCGGCCGCCTTTACCCCCACGAAATGCTCCTGGTAATCATTTCTGTTAGAGGCTGAGTCGACTCCAGGGCCACAGTGCGATCGGAAGGATTATGTCAATGAAAAATTCCAATGACACCATCTGGAATCGAAACAGCGACCTTCCGATTTGTAACACAGTACCTTGACCACTGTGCTACCGCGGTCCCCCTTTCTGCCATGTGACATCATGTAATCTAATAGCTAACCCAAATAAATGATCATTCGATTACCCCCCAACTTGTAAATTTCCTTAAAAAATATAAATTCCTTTCCTCCTCACACTCTCCACCTCAACTACCTTCAGTAAAAATGTTCAACGCTGCATCCCATTTAAGGCTTACTGTCTGTCATTGGTTCGCTCGTAGTACATGATGTTTCCTCTTTTCATGTTATGTGTAACCTTGTTTTCTCGAGCGGCTTAAACTTCTGATCTGAACGAGGCAGCCAACCCCAACCGCAGTACACGACAGCCCATCGCAAAAGACAGCACTTCTCACAGGAACTGCTGCGAGAACCTCCAGCAGGCAAATGTTTTAAATCTGCAACTTTTTACCATTTAATGCTTAGCAGAGTTTCGGACCATTTTAGTGAGAAAATTCGGCGTATGTTTAGACCGAACTGTTAACATAATAAGCATATGTAATCTCCATACAGCATCGAAACCTCGTCCGATCATCGTCGGTGGCAGAACTCACGATATATTACATTGCTGAGGAAGGAGTATTGCGAAGTTACCAATTAAATAAAATGAAATCACAAATAAATTAATGAAGAGTCACAGAGGTGCGCGAATAAAACTTGGCTTCACATCCCCATACCACAACGATAAAGAATGAAATCTGCTGAGATATCACACTGAGCTAATTTAAAGTCAGCTACCCCCTGACACTGAACACCCAGTGTGAGGAATCGGTCCGTAGACACGCAACATGTAAAGCGAGGGTACATCAAATCACATCCATTCATTTCTTGCCTCTTCTCCTTTACACTCAACTGCTGCCCCTTCTTTTTTATTTGATTATCTCTATTCCGCTTGTGTCCATATTTCTTTCATGAGTTTTTTTCCCCCTTAACGCTTCCATTCATTGGTGGAAGTTAATCTTCCATGCCTCCTATTGGCTAACTAGAGGCGGGAGTAAATGATTGTCAGGGTTTTTCTGCTTTCCGTTCCTCTTGCCGCTTTTCATAGCAACCCCGTCACTAATGAAACGCCATGGCTTTTGACCTCTTCTCTTTCATCTCATCATATAAAAATGTTCCAGGTTTTTTTATATTCGTGTCCACAAAACTCTTCCGCCCTATCGTTATGCGTAAGGCTTCTAGTCTCCCCCAGACGTCGTTTTATCCTCGAATAAACCACAGACCACAATAATACCACAAATGCAATTATTATTCACAGCAGCAGCGTTCACAACAAGGCCTGTTCGAGCTCCAGAACTGATCTGCACGTGTCTTCCCCGGTTCCCTGTATCCTACTGGTAAACAATATTTAGGTCTACCTGTTTTTCTATAATGGAATCGCAAAATTTGTGACAGACAGACAAACAATGTCTTCTGTGGCATGAAAAGGTGCAATCTCACCAGATTCCAGAGCAATCTACTGCTTCTAATATTGTGGCAATTAGCCCCTCCGAAACCGTGTTAAATTTCTATCAGAGCGCCATGTCGAAAGACAGTATATTTTCTCATTCACCGCCCATAGAAACTAAAACTTCACATATTTTCGAGTTATTTCTTCACTATATTACTTGTCATCCTAGCTCATACCGACCATCTATTTGCAAGTTCTCACATCCGAATTTCAATTTGTGACTCTTTCACACGAAATTTGTTCGGTAAATTGTATATTTCTTAACATAAAAGCCGATTTCATTGTCTTCTGCTTATACCATGGTGGTTCGCTGAGTGTACTCTCCTACAGACAGCACAGCGACACACTCCTCCAGAATTAAGACGATATATTCAAATGGACGTTTCCAACAACATATAGACCAGACAATCACATGAAAGTTAAAACATCTTTTTTTTTAATATTTTAATTAGTGTTGTACCAGGGCAGCCTGATTTCGAATCCAAGGACTGCCATCCCCGGATGAAAATCCGAATGATTTCTATCATTCCATGTGAAAAATAATTTGTAGGAATGGAAATCTTAAATTTTACGCCGCCATGTTGAACAGGAACTGAGAATGTACCTCAGCGTAATTAGAAAAATGCCGAACTTTCAATTTTTTTTTCAGACCAGGGAACAGGTGGTAGTCCGACGGGGCCAGATCCGGAGAATAGGTTGGGTGATCAAGACATTGGAAGCCCAGTTAGGCCAGTTTCTTCTGGGTTGCAAGTGCCCGGTGAGTCGGGGCATTGACGTGCGAGAACAAGACCACCTTGGTGAACTTCCCGCGGCGTTTTCCCTTCAAAAGTCCTTCAACTGCACCAGCAGAGATGGGCAGTACTCCGCGTTGATAGTTTGGCCCTTTGGAAGATAATCAACAAGAAGAATACCGTCTTGATCTCAAAAAATCGAGGCGAGAAATTTTCCAGCGGATTTTTGCACTCGGAATATTTTGGGGCGGGGTGAGCCGCTATTCCGAAACTCAATTGATTGTTTCTTTGTCTCCGGGTCATGGTGATAAAACCAGGTTTCGTCCATGGTCACCAACTGGGTCAGGAAATCGTCTGGATCGCGCCGAAGAAATTCCAAATGTTGCTCAGACAACGGACACCTTTGACGTTTTTGATCCGCGTTCAGACATCTCTGGACCCACTTCGCGGAGAGCTTCCGCATGTCCAAATCTTCACGAATGACGGACCCAAACCGCTCACGTGAGATGCCCAGTTGCTCAGCTATTGATTTAGTCGAAATCCGGCGGTCTTCTAGGATTAACTCGTGAAATTGATCAATGATCTCTGGGGTGATCTCTGTTTTGGGCCGTACAGGACGAGGCGCATCACAGGTGGGAAAATCACCACGTTTAAACTGGGCCACCCAGTTCTTGACGGTGGCTTAGATGATGCATGTTTCCCTAATGTTTCTATCAGAATGGCGTGAATTTCCTTCGGCGCCTTGCCTTGCATGTAAAAAAAACTTGACATCTCGCGTCTCCATGTTGTTGAAATCGCGCGCGTCACCTGACATGCTTCCTTCCAGCCCCTGTAACAAGTAAAGACTTGCAATTCGGCACATGAACAGACCCCTCTTTCCAACAACACTATCGATTCCGTCGTACGGCACGGGGAAGTAGGTCTGACTAAGGACTTTTCAGCACCTCTCGTAATTTACGTTCTGAGGTACAATTTACGTGTTAAAAATATCGAGAGCTTTATTATTGCGGACTCTAGATAATTTTCGTCGCAATTACTTGAAACGACCCTGCACAACTAGGACTTAATACTAAGGCTTTGACTGCTGCAAGATTTCTAGCGGTCTAGTTATTAAGGCGTCGCTGAATGACGTAAGAAGCTGAGACCCAAAATATTAAAGTAGAGGTAGGCACACAGGGCCAGATGTACGACTCACTCGTTTGGAAACCAAAGTACATTCAGTTCTAAAAACATTTTAATACCACACGAAGTCAAACCGTTCGCTGTGCCACTACACCTGAATGAAAATGTCTGAAATAGATCGTTCATCCTACCCACAGTAAAGAGAAATTTCACTAATTTAACACAGGCTTTAGAGCTGTCGTAATTTTCTAACCGTGTAGGTATAGTAATTAAACTGCACATTTTCATTGCTCAAGATTCGTCGTGTGAATATTTAACCCACATCCTTCCAGTTCAGACTTACCTAACTGGATGGGCAATTTTTAAATTACTCAGTTGCTGGTTATACAAATGCAAATGATATACAAGGTTGGGTGTAAATAGAAAATAAGGTACAATCAACGAGGTATATAATATGTATAAACTAAATACAATATTTAACTAAAGAATCCTACAGAGCTGTTTACAATGAATGTTGAAACATCATTTTGTGCTAATCGAAAACTTCAGAAAATATCTTTCTCTGAACAATGATCGGTGACATGTTGGCGTCTCGGAAATCTTCATCAAATTTATGGTAATAACAAATATAAAAATTAATGATAATGCGTTAGTCTTTTTATATAAAAGTAGCAAAATAGTTAACAAAGCTAATGTAACTATCATTAAAAACTGAATATATATATATCCAGTAAGTGTACTGTCATAAATAAATCTAGAGCCTGTGGTCATTAGATTATTTGTCCATCCAATTTGTCTTTTAAAAAACAACAAAAATGTTACTCATTGACATCCAACTTTAATTTCATTTAGACATACAATCAAGAAACCTCACATTAATATACACACTAAAGGCAATAGCCAATATTTCGACATTATAAATGTGGCACTGCATCAGACAGTTTTCTCTCAACTGTGTAAAAATGTTCAGTGTACTTTGATATCCAACGTGTGTAGCTTAAAGCTACACTGCTCACTTAAAAGATGAGGTATAGTGATCCCGTTACAGGCCCGGTGTGGCTCAGAGGGTGGGTAGAGGCATATCTCTACTCTTCCATGACCGCGGCACTAGAAGGAGGTGAGTGGTCAGCAGCACGCCCCGGCCGCACTTTACCTCCGGGAAAGACCTGGTACCCATTGTACAGGAAGCTGGGTGGGCCCCAGGACCGGTCTGGATGGGAGGAAATTCTCGTCCCCACCGGGTTTCGATCCCGGACCGTCCAGCCCGTAGTCAGGCGCTATACTGACTGAGCTACCGGCCCACACACTGCTCACTTATTTAGGTATATTACACGTATAAGATATGACTAAATTCTAGAAAATATTCCCTGACAGGCACACAAACGAGAAACACAATCAACACGGTATGTCTGAGATAGTCCTAATATCCCAAGCGTTGAAGAGAAAGTAACTACCCCATCACGTAACCATGCGTTCAAATCCACATTCTTGAATCACCGAAAATTTCGTTGTCTACTTTCCAGAACTTTTAAGGGAAGCCGGCTAAATGAAACACAAAGGAAGAAGAGGGGTAGATGAAAAACAAACCCTTTAGACGCTTAAGCCCTGTTATTTATTGCGGTGTTGTTACATTTCCGAACTAAGTGGCTTTTCCCTGCTGAAGCACGGACCGACCAGCCACTACACGACTGGCCGCAAGTTTCCACAACATACCGCACTATAAATTAGACGTGCTATAGATCCTTGGGCATTTTGATGCATTACTTGTATGCAAACCCACTACTGCATGCCGTCACAAAAGGCTTCTTATTTTCATTTACTTAAAGGGCCGTAAATTGTGAAATTGGTTTGAAATTATAGCGGGAATATTTCATGAGGCTACGGTATTTCAGTCCACTTACATTACCCTATATATTTTACCTATTTTTGGCCCGCGTATCAACGCAGTTAAGATACATGATATATGTTTTTGCCCATCAGATCACTCTGTCGCCTGTAGAAAGGAATATCTACAGCATGTTATGCTCCAATTTTCGCGCTGAGCTTCGAAATTATTCAACTGGAAAAATTGATTGAAGCTGAGGAAGGAACTCTCTTTCGTACTCACCAGGCTGCACAGAGAAGCGAACGTGCGGGCGGTTACCCTAATTGTAATGAGCAAAACACGGTGCACAACGTAAATGGCTGAGATTCGATTCCATGAGAGCTACATTCTAGGCTCTATTTCTGCTTTTATAGTTGGCCTGAAAATCACACAATGCACATACAACGAGTATCCCCTGGCTTGCTCGTGGTCAGAATAATAACACTTATTTCGAATTTATTTCACTGCGCTGTCAGTAAATATGACTAAACAGCAGCGAATTGCAGGTGATTAGTGAACAAAGAACTTACTTTCTTACCTTGGTTTACCTTTTGTACATGTTGTATTTTAAGATGTCTTGTGTGTATTGTTGTTAGTTATCTTATGTGTATTGTTGTAGTTGTCTTGTGTGCATTGTTGTCATTTTATGTGTATTTGCTGTATTATGTGTGAATTGCTCTTTTTACTTTAGATGCTGGACTGCTGGCTAGAAGTCAGTATTCGGAAGGTCCTGCGACCGGCTACCTCGACACAGGTTTTTCTTGGTTTCCCTGTGTCTATAAGCAAATGCTGAGATGGTTCCCAAGATTCCAGGTTGCCACTACATGCTTCTCATGTGGCCCTCCCGACTTAAAGTTATTAGTAACCAATTTCATATTTTGTATACATGTAAAATAACCACTGCCACCGGGTGACAACCCAACTGCAGTCAATAATAATGATAATAATAATAAAATTACTAGGAATATTCGTGACTTTATTTAAAAGGCTGGTAGAACTGAGACACGGCACGCGACACAGCCAGGATCACTTGTAATATTACGACTTCTTTCCGAAAATGCATGAATGAAAAGTACAAAGCGTCTTAGTAACCATATTAGACCACGTAGCTTCGAGGACTGACATCTAAAAATTTTTTATCTTGTCACTGCTTATTTTGGCAATTTTTATACCATACTGAAGATAAAGGAAAATTTACCCATGTTAAAAGGAGCAATGGAACGGAAGTGGATAAGGCAATACAGATAAAGCTGCATATGTACCTCATCTTGTTTCTAAAAGACAATCTGTCAGGTTGGTCTTAATCTCAGACCCTCTTACGTTTTCCAGAAAATTCCACAGACGCGCAAAGACGTTCCGGATAGGAAAGTGAACAAAATACTTCGAACCTACCGGAATTCGGACTTCAGTCATCCATCTCTCAACCAGTCACTTTAATTAATGATGTAAATCCGTCCAATTGCTTTTAGCGTTTTATTTACCTGGAAGCCACAAATCCTCGTTTACGGCAATTTACGCTGCACTGGAATACCCAGCTACATCCTCAACCGGCTCTGCGATAAGGGAAAGCGATAATATTTACACTACGTTCCCCACTGCGCTTTAGTGGTGCTGACCTTAGGTTCCGGACTAAATTTGTTTTCTTTACCTTCATTTTTATCTTGAAAGAAAGGGATCTGCTCTCAGAATAATGACCGGTGGCGGGACCTTTTAAACACAGAAATGAACTTCGGGGTTTTGTGAAAGAAATGGAATTTCGTGATTAACAGATCCATTATTGGTGTTTTTTTTTGGAAACGCCTGCTTCATTGCGTTAGTGCATCAAGATAAATTTATCGGACTTGTACAACACAGCTGCCTTTCAAACAACCACAAAACATTACGATCTTGAAAGGACCTATAATTTCTTAAAATCTGATATTATTTCAGTTCACAATGGGATTCTCTCCATGGACTGTAGAATTAATTTAAGTAATTAGACCAAATCGCAAAAACAGTTGCATGACAAACTAAATTAAGATCCAAGTTATTAAACACGCGCTTACAAACGTCGTGGATATATCAATTGTGTTCTTTTTTAGAAATGCTCTACCGATATTAGGGAGATATTAGCAGTAATTTGACAAACACGACAGGAAGACAAATATAAGATAAAAGGAACATTTCCCAAACTCGGGCATGGGAGTTCCCGAAATAACTACTTCGGAGATTTCAACACCAGCCACAAAAAACGCCACGAACTTGGAGCATATCAATATGATTGTATGTATGTACAAAACACGATGAAATCCTTCCGCCACAGTTCGATGCAGATAAAATTTCTCTCACTGTCAAAACTCAATGAAGAACATATTTAAGTTTGCAGACACTCCAGCTTTCATAACATGTTATTTGCTAATTTGACGTTTCTAGGACTGTGCATCGTAATGTATTTCTATAGTAAAACCTACCAGATGCATAACATCTCAAATTTATTTTACTTTGGAATGACAATCTACGTGTTTAGGACGGTCTCTCCGTCCAACATCAGGAGTCTAAGACTGTACATACAGCATCAAGTATATGTCGTACAGGTTCTGTGGCTGCTTGCTAGCAAGCAGCCACAAAAGAGACGCAGAGACCGCCCGAAACATGTAAAGCGTTGTTCCAAAAAAGAATAAATTTGAGATGTTATGCATCTGGTTTGTTTTACTATAGAAATATGTTATTTGCTGTCGGGAGAGTATGTAAATATTGGCCTTCATTTATCATAGATAAAATTCATGTACAGGCTAAGCAATGGAAAGGGCTAATGTGGCAATGGAGATACAGCTCCACTCATTCTAAACCTCGTAATTAGAAGTGAGTAGTCAGGTTTAGATACCGACAGATTTATCCCTGGGTGTGGGATCCCCAGTATCCACTGAGTAGGAGGCTGGGTAAGCCCCACAGCCCCAGGCAAAAACTATTGCCCCTTCGCGAAACGAATCAAAACTCGCCGGTCGTCTACAACTACTACTATAACCCTGCTCGTGATGCAACTTCCCTAAGCCACACAACCCATCATTTTGCTTCTTCTGCTAAGCACAAATAAGAATATGTTTACTGCGAATGTTTCCTATCATTCCATCTAGACGTGTTTGTGTTCCCAGCTCCTGTCTAGAAAGATAAAAATTAAAATAAAACAAACCATAATTTTTCCTGTTGTTCTGTATGGGTGTATAACTCGGCATCGGCCTTTTGAACCGATGAAGACAACAAACTGAATTCGAGAACAGGGCGTTTAAGGAGAATACTTAGACCTGAGAGAAAGCCAGTAAAAGCGTGAGCTTACTTATTTGTACGCCTCGCCAAATACTGTTTGAGCCAAAAAGTCAAGGACGAAGGATGGCACTTAAAACACGAACAAAAAAATTCTTACAGAACTTTGTAGGGCAACCCTTAAGAGTGGCGAGCACTTGGCACATCTAGCGTAACTGGGAAAATAATAGATAAATTTGTGACGAAGAAAATAAAATGGGACACTGTGAACTGCATGCATCTGTACCAGGACGGGGGTCAGCGGCGAGCTCTTGCAAAGGCGGTAGTGGACAATCGAGTTTCATAACATTCTGGAAATTTCTTGGGGAGCTGAGAAAAGTATTTAAAAAATAATGTCCTGTGAAGTTAGTTGGACAGCCATAAATAACTTTTGCTCGCGTTTTGTTAAAAACTCAACCTCAAGGAAAACGGACGCACAAGTGCTAAACTAAAGTATTAATCTGTGAATAAACTCGTCCGATGTGTTTCAGTGATGTTACTGTCATTTGCTTATTCTCCTTACTTACCAAGCCCGTCAGTAGTTCACGTTACTTATTGTGGATTTTAGGATGATTATTGGAGTATGATTTATAATTATGCGGAAGGAAGCGGTTACAGAATAATTTCAGGTAATGCCATAGTACTTTCCTCGACAGACTTAGACACAGGAAATCTTATATACGAATCCAGCCTCTGAACCGAGATTTGAAGCCAGTACCTCCCGAATAAGAAACGAATGTGCTATTCAGTCAACCTAGATGTTCGATTGATTTCTTTTAATGAATTTATTGTCTTACTTATTACGTAGTTATTTAACGATTCGAACATTATCACACACCGAGAAATGAAAGGTAGGATAATTGATAAACTGGCAGAAGTGTCGAAGGAAATGGTACTGTCCGGTTATTTACATGGACATACTAAGGAAAACCATGACACCCTTCAATCGGGACTGCCTTTCTGCGAGCCAAGACATACATCGATGACTTACTAAATGTGGAGTACTACCACTGGCCAAATACATCCATAATAATTCTTCATCTGTCAGGGTGGTTACCATTTTCTGTTAATACTATGCTTTTAACACATTATTTTGTCCTTCATGAATAAGTATATTTATTTATAAAGCGTGTTCTTTGTCTCACAGCCACAAATTCTACTTACACATCGACTATGTATGCCTCGACATTACGGATCTGCCTACTGCTGTACAGATACTAATATGCTTTTCTTCTGTTTGGTCAGGCTTAAATCCACCTCTCCAGGGAGTACAGGTAGCCACAGCCCGGGCTAGGTTGTGTTGTGCTCGGCTGTGGATACAGAATTACTTTCAATCTTTTAGTTTGCGGCGTGCAGGAAATGGAACCGACTGCACAACGGGATATATAACGGAGCAACGTCGATTCCAGCAGTCGATTATCTCTATTATAGTGAAAAGAATGGGAAAATGTGAATGGTAATATAAGGCAGTGTTTTAAAAAACGGTAGTCCGCTCAAACCTTTTGGTCTCAAACAAAATTACGGAAACCGAAACCTAGTAAAGAGTTGCAGATACAAAAGGAAAAAAGAACAGGGCGAATTTTGTACTATGCACAAAGGCTATGGTAATAAAACTAATATCCGTTCTATAAAGTAGGAATTTTATGTGCAATACGAAGTTTCCGAATACTTGGAATAATGCTTGTGAGTGGGAATTCTATGGTGAGTGCACCATCCACCTCGCAAATTAAGCCGCTCTTCCACCCGTCCATACACTGTCCAGCCCCTTGTTTCACAATCCTTGCAACTTTTCTACCTTCTGCATCCACCAATCTGCCCACTTTCCTTCTCAAATACACAGGAAGACAAATATACACACCCAATATCCCACACACCATTCATCCCAGTGAGATGAAATTAATCTATCTGGCAGGTAAGAATATTTGTACGCAATCACATGAAGTGTTAAACATTCATGCTGCAGTCCAACATTAGCAGTCCACCGGACCACCCACTGTGAGAAACCATTTGTGCCCTAAACGCTGTCGCTTCTACCGCGCCCCTCCAGTCGTGACAGCTTCACAACTATTTCGAGAACCGGGTGTTGGGAAATTCAGTTTAGTATTTGTACTGACAAAATTTACGATTTTATTTCGGTAAAGAAATTTGCGACTTTCGGATACGTCGTGGACGTTTCTTTACCACGGAAATTTAAACTTAACATCCGAGAATTTTAAAATGGTCAGCCAAAGAAAAGTAAAACCCTCCGTTGTCAGATCAGTCACTATAGCGAAGGGTGTTAGAGGTGCCGCCCTGGCGAGTGGAGGAGAAGAGGTGCAGAGGGAACTCAGATTTTGAGTACCAGAGGTAGTGGCGAGACTGGAAGGAAGCGGGATCCGGGACCAAAGTGTCTTAGATTGTACAGTGGCGTCTATAAATGAACTTTAATATAAGGCACCTGAGAAGTTCCCATGCTCTGAAGTGCTAGACTGTCCTTCTGATTCACCCAATTCATACACACGGATAGAAAGGGAAGTCAGAATATGTCCCATTGTTGTGGATGTAAAAGAACTTCCAACGGACGGTGACAATACACTGTGTAAGATTACATATGTAAAAGCATGCACTCTACGTTATGTGCAGTTGAGATGGAAACAGTAATCAGATTAAATAGAGAGGCTGAGATGTAGTCTTACGACTTGCCACATAGCGTAGCTTGACACGTGGATACGGTTCGGTAGAATATACTGCCTCCATCTTCAGAGCTGCAGGAGTTCGGTCAAGCTCAAAACCAGGTAACTGACTGTGGATAGAGCAAGTTTCCTCGAATCCACGGTGTCGAAATACAAGCCTGCGTGGTGTCAATACCCAGACGATTATCACTTGATCAAAACACACGAAGACGACGTAAAAACGTACAAACAAAGCCCACGGACGTGTAATAACGAACCTGAAATAAGTTAAGGGTTTAAACTCATACTTGAAACTCATGGTGTGAAGCACTAAATAACACTGGTAGAGTAAGTAAAGACGGTGTGATAAAAACAGACTCCATGATGATATAAATCAACCCTATCGTACAGCTCCAGTACCCAAACAGCCACGCCTTTCTGATCGAAATGCGGTCAATTTCAGTCCAATATACTTCGTCAGGGCTGAAGGGAGATAGGAGACCGAACGTTAGAAATCAAGATGCGATTACAAACACTGCTCTATCCACTAATTTTGTCATAAGCGTAGTGCAGTTCTATACTGTCCATTATACCATCGTTTCTGGTAATGGAAGACGGAATACTTGTTGTCTCTAACAAGTTATCTTTAAACGCCACTTCCTTTCAAATATTTGTGGAGTACCACTTGACCTTTAATATTGTTACCTCCCCCCCCCATACACCACCCACACACACACACACACACAAAAACTGCATTACTGAGAGTGACAACAGGAATAAGTTGAAGCAGTACTGATACATCAAGTCACCGAAAATTCTGGATGTCTTTAACAATATGCGCTCTAGATCATACAAAAACTGAAGTAACTTCACGTAACCCCATTGGCACACTTTCTCCAGTGTTTCGGAATGTTTTGTACCCGTCAAATGGAATAACTGACAACCAGCCTATTTCAACAAAAGACAATAATGACTCTGTTTTTGAATAAGAGATATTTAAAGGAGAACATCATGTTTAATGACATATAAAAATAACATATTTGTAAAAATTTTCTGATAGGCCTGCTAGTAATTTTGTTAAGTACATTCAGTTTACGTAAGTAATGATGATGATAATGATGACGATGATATCAAGACTCAACTTAAGTCCAGCACTGAAAACGAAAAGACAGGAGAACTCGAGAGGAAACCAGTGACGGACAATTCTGCCGGGAGCTTGAAAGACCATAAGCAGATAAAAAAAAATTCCTGGCGTGATTACATAACTCAGGCTTAAAGGAGTGTGACAATATCAGCCCAAGACCAAGCACTCAGTACACGTTATCATCATCAAAAGAACATGAAGCAACCAAATTACAGTGCCAAAAGGCAGAAGAACACATAAAACATATTGTTGAGGCATGCATAACACCTGCATTATCTGAATACACTAATTGACATACTAACGTGGCTGGTTATATCCACTGGACCATATGTACAGGTGTGGGGTTACAGGTTACTGACAGGTACTACGTACATATAACTGAAATGGTCATAAATATCAACTGCGCCACTGCTATATCTGGGACGTACCGGTTAACACAGATCGAACAATACTAGCAAACAGACCTGATAGTACTGCATTATAAAAAAGAGAAGACTTGCCTACTGTTTAACATAACCATACCAGATGATTCAAAATTTAACACAGAAGAAACTGAAAAACTAAGCAAGCACAAACATCTGGAGAGCGAGGTCAGCAAGATGCGGAACGCGAGGACAAAAATTGTGCCAGTTGTAATTGCAGCATTACGAAGGGATTAGATTAGAGCCTTCAGTTGCCCCATGTTCACCCGTCGGCCATAGAGCTACAGAATATCACACTAATGAGCACTACACACAGCATTCGGTAAGTGCTGCGGTAAATCGCTTTGATCTCTTGTTGAGATCTGGACTTACCAGAAGATTGCCACCGAATATGACATGATATGATATAGGATAAGATACGATACGATATGATATGATACGATATGGTATGATACTATACGATATGATATGATATGACATATGTTTGTTAACTGCAATTGGGTTGACACACGGTGGCAAAAGTACAGTCTACATTTACACACAAACAATACACAGAATAACACAATGAAACAGAATACCTAGAAAGGAACATACATAACAATAAGAATACATACGAGATATTAGTACACAAAATTTTAAACAGAAGCATACAAAACATACAACCATATATACAATGATAAAAATAGACCAAAAGAATATGAAAGAATGTGATAAACGAAACAGCAAACTTCATATGATCTATATATCTTCTAATAATGATAGAAACCCTCTTACTAAGACCTTCGTTCCACTTCGCTACACTTCACCCAACTATAATTCACTCCAATTCACTTCACTTTTTGAAACTTCACTTCTTCGCATTTAAACTTCACCCCACTACACTTCACTACCCTCTCATTTGGCTTAAACCCATTTAAATTTCCTACCACTCCATTTAACCTCACATCACTACACTTCATCTGACTTCACTTCACTGTCCTTTCAGACAATTTTCGCCCAACTTCTATTCCTTTCACTTCACCCTGATTAAAATTGTTTTCCCAACTATCTTTCCAAAAATTTTGGTTTACAAGAGAAAGTCCCAAACGCTTCAGCAGGTAGTTGGTTCCAGTTTTTTTATGGTCCTATTTACAAAGGAATACTTGCCGATATCCACTCTTTGCTTCCTGTCCCCAAATTTCCGAACATGCTGAACCTTACTCTAGTAGTAAGACCTTCGCAAACCGTCGCTTGTAGCTTTCCAAGCCAGATACCTATTTCCTTATTTGAGAACAGGCATTACAGAGTGAAGTGCCTTCCATGCTTTTTGCGCTATGTAATTTACATGGTCCACGCAGTTTAAATCGCTTAGTAAGGTTACTCTCAAGTATTTATAACTGCTCGTTTCCGGAATTTTTTGGTCACAAGGAGAGTAATTCAGCTGATTTTTAACCCGAGCTCTCGTAAATCTTATTCCCTTACTTTTACCGGGATTTATTTTTATCCAATTTTCTTCCGCCAACGCCCCCAAAGTGTCCAGATCCTTCTACAACTTTTCTATATCGTTTATAATTGTGACGTTCCTATATATTATACAGTCGTCAACGAAGAGTCTAATACTCGAGACGATGTTCCTCCAAATATCATTTACGTACACTAGAAACAGTAGTGGACCCAAAAGGCTCCCTTGTGGCACATTTGAGGTTAATTTGACTTCTTTGGATAGTTGCCCTCCTACTCTGACCCTTTGTTTACGACTTACAAGGAATTCCCTTAACCAAACGACTACCCTCGCATCCACGCCCGGGGACGACAATTTCATAATCAACCGATCAAGAGGAACTAAATAAAAATCATTGGAAAAGTCTATTGTAATCACATCTACACCGACCCCCACGTCCAAAGGACCCGCTATGTCCTGGCACACTGTGATGAATTAACTTTCACAAGACTATCCCGGTTTAAACCCATAATTTCCCTCGTATAAACAATCATCCTTATCCCAGACTTGCTTCTTTTCCCAGACTAATAATTAATGAGCGAGAATACATTAAAAAAAATAATAATAATGAGAAAAGGGAACATGTATGTTAATAGACGTTGCAGTCTCAGGAGATAGGAATGTGATTAAAAGGGAAGCCGAGATGATTCTAAAATATAAAGATCTTACAATAGAAATACAGCGCATGTGGAATGTAAAAACAAAGATGATACCAGTAATAATAGGGGCGACTGGGACTATTTCAAAGTCATTTAGAAAATACGTGAG
>Ga0123354_10003077_pt1 | contig 22760 bp, 15 predicted proteins | sample TergutLab28metaG_2_FD_97872 | JGI IMG/M metagenome (GOLD analysis project Ga0123354, IMG submission 97872) | Labiotermes labralis P4 segment gut microbial communities from Petit-Saut dam, French Guiana - Lab288 P4 | ecosystem: Host-associated > Arthropoda: Insects > Digestive system > Gut ... | reverse complement strand
GAATACGTGTGTGTGTGTGTGTGTGTGTGTGGAGTGAGCAGGGGTCACCAGTACTTAGGGTTATAACTGTGAAAGTACATAATTTTTTTCATTTTGCCCCAACAGTGTTTCAAGTCCTACAAGTACATATCTCAGTGGCTTTGCTGATCCTCACTTCAGTTCAGTGACCATCTGATTCTTGCACACCTGCAGTGTATGGAACTCCTTGAAAGATATTCTCATACAACAAACTGATTCATCACATATCATCTAAGTATTTGACACCATTATTAAGTACTAAAAATCCTAACTGTGAACACATACAGGGACCTTATAGCCATTTAAACCTTATCTGGACAACTTCTGAAAGCAAATGTGAGTGAACAACCAATGATATAATAAACCCTATTAAACCTGTAAAGCTTTAATGTAGTTAATTTCTTACCTGATATCATGCTCTCTGTTAAGTGCATTAAATCATGATAATCTGCATATGCCATATAAAATTCACATGTTGTAAATTCAGGGTTGTGAGTCAAATCAATTCCTTCATTTCTGAACTGGCGTCCAATTTCATAAACTCTATCAATGCCGCCCACAACCAACATCTATCAACAGAACAAAATGGTGAATTGTATAAGACAACCAAGTTTATATTTACATTATAGTTATTCATATTTTTGAAGACCTAAGTTGTAAGAACAGGGAGAAAATCATTTTCCGCATTTACATAAATTCCTAACATTTCAATATATTTCAGTCTGAGTCTTTATCACCAGGACAAAGATTTCTGTGCTATAGAAGGAAATTTTCTATTCCTCCCAAATACTGTTAACTGAAATGTAATATGGCACATCATGTAGAGATGGAAGTATGGGTAAAGGGGTATGAAAGAAGTGACAGAAGAAGTTACTGTGAAAGTGTTAACACTAACTAGAAAAAGCTAAAAAATGTGATGTTTGCAGGAAATATGTACAGACAGAAACTACTAGAACACAAGGTTTATGTGATACTACAATACGGAAACAAATACATATGGCAGGCATGGACAGAGATTCATTCTAATGCACACTCAGTCATGAAAGGTGGTACAGCCATTATACTCAGAATGTTGCACCCTTGATAGCTGAGAGTGAAAAAACATTAAGTCTTGTGTATGACTTGACCAGACACTCCTTCAAATTTATTATATGATCACGGCAGCACACACATACAAGGCCATGCAGTGTATAGATGGTTTAAAGTTTAAGGAAGGGTTAATAGCTATTCGATTATGATCCACAGCAGGGAAAGCGAGCTGTAACTCATAATACGAACACAGCCAGTGGCAAATAAATGACTGACAAAATGCTGAAATTGTCAGTGGTACATGCCTTGCCATCACATGGCCAGATGTTCACAAATTGACTAAAAATTTCCTTTTATTTACATATTTACAGTGTTGCATGCTCTTACAATGTCTAACAAACAGTAAGGGTGCTTCTTGGATGCATAACTTTGAAACAGTGATTACATTTACATAGAAAAATAAAGGCAAAATACAAAGTAGGAGACTCAATCAATACATATGTGCTTTCCACATAATCACGGTAAAAAAATACATTCAAAAATTCTGGTTGTTTTAATTGCAGGACCATCTGTATGATTAATATTCTTTTTTGACAGCCATCTTTTTTTTTCATTATTAACACTACTGTCATTTATTTATTTATTTATTTATTTATTTATTTACTTCCATATGGTTCAATGAACGATTTGGTTAGCAATTCAGTCACATAGCACCAAAAGGTAGAATGGGTAAGGAAGTGGACATAACACCATTCAAGGCACTACAGCACCAGGTCTTGGAGGACTGCATAAAACCATCAGAACATCGGCCATGTTAGTGACACAGCCAAGATCTAAACCACACACCATTATATACAAGTCACAATCATCACCATTTCAACCACATTCAAACTCTGTTCTAATAACAGTACTGACACTGCTTATTTTCTTCTCTTTCCCTTATTCAAATTCTAATCTGCATTGTGTGTGTGTGTGTGTGTGTGTGTGTGTATGCATGTGTGTGTCACTGTCAGTGTCTCATCCTATGCACTGTCAATGGCAGGACAATTTGTGACTTATGGGCATCTGTCTAGCAGGAGTGAGGATAAACCACAAACACCTCTGTCAGGAAAGAGTGTCCAATCTGAAATTTGACCTGGGCACCTCACATTACTGCCACACCTACATGCTTGGTCTCTTAAGCAAGTCAATACAGCAAAATAAAAAAAAACTAGATGGAGGTGAGTGGTGAGTTTCATGCCCAGGCCACTTTACCCCTAGGGACAGAGCTCACTTTACACACCAAATACAAGACTGGGTGAGACCCACAGTCAATTTGAACTCTGATGATGGGAAATATGTCTTGTCCCTGCCACGGATTGAACTCTGGATTGTCCAGCCCATAGCCTAGTCACTATACTGACTATGCTATCAAGGTTTCATTGCATAATAAAATAAAAATAAAAACCAATAAACAAAATACCAATTTTTTTACCTTATGGTATAGTTCAGGAGCAATCCTCATGAACAAGTCCATGTTCAGTTCATTGTGATGGGTCACAAACGGTTTAGCTGTTGCTCCCCCTGCAATCATGTTCATCATTGGTGTCTCAACTTCTAGAAATCCAAGATTATCCAAAAATGCACGCACATATGAAATAATCTGTGCTCTTGTATGAAATTTCTGACGCACTTTCTCATTCAGAATCAAGTCTAAGTATCTCTGACGGTACCTTGTCTCCTGAAATAAAAAATACGCCTATGATTAAGAGTTCACAATTAATTTTGACATACAAAACCACACAAGTACTCTCTCTGTCTCTCTCTCTCTCTCTCACACACACACACACACACAAATGCACAAACAACAAAGAGAGGGAATTATAGTAAAAAATCGAAATTACTTTCACACAGAAATTAACAGCAGATTGAACCAATGGATTGCTTGCTACCATCCAGTTTGTAAAAGTTTATCTTTCTGTCCCAATAAGAAAGATCAAAGATAGCAAATTATAATTTTACCTGTCGTTTTATACTATTCCAAAACTTGGTTTCTGATCCTTAAAGCACATATACTGAAGATGTTTGAGGACAGGGAGATGAGGCAGATATTGGATCAAAGACAAACACTAAAATAAAATGTTCCATATACAGTAGAATTCCATTACTCCAGCACCCATGGGACTGGACAGGTGCCTAATTATTAAATATTCTGGATAATCAGATGGTTCCTATATTGAGCACACTTCTAACAGGTAATTACTGAGAAAGTGCACTTGTTACTTATTTCATTTCATCACAAGAAGACCGTTTCAATTATCATAGGCTCACTCATGGGCTTTCCTTCGGAACTTGCTGCTGTAAACCATGTAAGCATCACCTTATCAAAATGCGCTAATTCAGGCTCTTACAGTGTCTGTCACTTGAAAATGTCCTCCACACTTTCTCGTGATGCCACAATCACAGCCAGTCCTTCTGTTTCTTTATATCACAGACAGTTGACAATCCAATGTTGTATAAAGCCATAATCACTTTTTGGCTTTCACCACTTTCAAACCTCCTAGCTGTTTCAAGTTTTTGAGGAACTGTTAAATTACATGTTTCTGCGCCTTGTTTACTGATCTTGCGATCTTCTGAAGCCATTATAATGGCTTGATAGGCTCAATAATGTCCAGATAAGATAAAAGTCATGGACCCAGTACATTAATTTATAAAAATGGAGATATTGCACAAATTTCAAATTACAGACCTATTTCTCTACTTATGGAATTCTCAAAGATCATGGAATTTGTAAAATCTCAAAGATTAGAGCAATATCTAGGAATGTTCTAAAATTCTAGGGCTGTGTAATACATTAACTTCAGAACAATATGGTTTCCGAGATGAGGTATCAAACAGTAATGCCGTTTTTAAAACTTATTCTGTTTATGAAGCATAGAATAACAAACAATGCATTGCTTGCATTTTCTGTGATATAACTAAGGCCTTTGACTGTGTGGGTCATGAGGTTCTGTTGTCTAAATTGGAACACTTCAGGGTGACAGGAATAGTCTTAAATTGCTTTAGGTCATACTTAAATTATAGAAGAGTATCCTTAGAATACACAACCCATTGCTTGCAGTCACAATTGGAGGCAATGAAGTGCACAGTTCCTCAAGGTTCCATCCTGGGCCCAATGCTGTTTAATATGCATATAAATTATCTCCAAAAATTATGGATAAAATCTTGTCCACCGTATATTATGCCGATGACACTAATAGTATAGTAACACCTACTAACAATAATGACTTACAGAAGGAAGCAACTTATTTCTGAGTGGTTTCAAATAAACCAGCTTGTAATGAATGAGAATAAAACACTTGTGATTAACTTTTCATTGGCTAAAACTCTGACTTATACCTTAAATATGATACTTCATAATCAACATCTTACTCTTAAACAATCAATTAAATTCTTGGGTACGTATTCAGATAGCAATTTATCACGGACACTCCATGTGGAAAAATTTTGTAGAAACTGAGTACAGCGTACTATATGATGAGGAATTTATATTATTGTATACATACGCAAAATTTTATACACAATAATTCGCAATATACTGTAAATTGTATATTGCTGTTGAACTATGGCAAGATATTATTGTATTATAATGACCAATTTATATTCAACTTAGTTCAAATAATGGATCTGTGAAATGTGAATTATGTAAATGGAAATGTAAATGCAACAGGAGCTGCAGACGGCAGAACTTCCAGTGTTGTGACTACTTTCTTCAGGTGCCAAATGATCAGGAGTACTGGATTAGAAGAATTCTACTGCAATAAGTTTTAAATGCCATACTAATTACAATATCAAATATATACAGCACTCTAATTTATTATATGCAGAGAGTGAAAACTGAGAAACTTACAGACGAATAATAGTTCAACATGGTGATAACTGTATGCACTACAGGAAAATGGATGGACAGAAGAATTTAAATTCAGAACACTGCTGATGACATCACCATATGCTGTGGTTGAGAGGCAGATCAAAAGGCATAACTCAAACCACTGAAGAACTAGCAATGATAAAAATGGACCTACAATAATTATCAGTCTTGGCAAACAGTAAAGCAAGAATGACTCAAGGCTCAACTTTGAGCTTTTAATTCTGAAGGACTATAAAATTTGTAGACTAATACAAATGCACTGAAAGCAGGGTATTTAGAAACATAAGGCATATCCAACTGATGTGTCATTATCTTGTCAAAAAGCATAATAAAATTGCCTCTGTCTTTATTTCCTTCATTTATTTTGGCAACTACAGCACAATTACACCACGGCATGGCTTATCCTCAGGTTGTGGACGGAGGAACGGCCTCCAACATGGAGGGTAGGTGTGAATATATTGAATCAGCACTCTCAAACAGCCGACAAGGGGTGGTCCTCCAGCTTGGGGGTTGGGAAAAGTGCTAACAACTCACGGTAAAAAGTGTCTTGTTTCAAAACATTCACACAGACAGCCTCGAATCTGGACAGATACTTTAGTACAACCTGAAAAGGAACATGATATTTGGCATTTGGAAAGTTACGAGCCTGTAGTGGGCAGGTTCAATTACAGCAACAGCCAGGGAATTAAGAAGATATACATTAGATTTAGTGGGTGTGCAGGTTGTTGGGTGGAACAAAGGGGGCATGGTGAGAGCAAGGAATTATAATTTTTTTTATGGAAAAGGAAATGAAAATCATCAATTGGTAACAGGATTTGTTGTATACCACAGAATATTATTAGCAATTAAGAATGTAGTTTGTTAGCAATATATGTCATACATAGTTCTGAGAGGTCACCGGTGTAATGTTACTGTTCTGAATGTGCATGCACCAAGATCCATAAACTTACTATTTCTATTTGGAATAAAGAGGAACTGCCTGAGAAGTGGAAGGATTCAATCATTGTACCTATCTATAAGAAAGGTGATAAAACAGGATGCAGTAATAAAAGGGGCATATCACTTTTAACAACTACATACAAAATGTTATCCAACATTCTGCTGTGAAGGTTAAGTCCATATGCAGATGAAATTATTGGGAATCATTAATGTGGATTTCGATGCAACAGGTCAACTGCTATCATATAGTCTGCATTTGTCAAATTCTTGAGAAAAAATGGGAATACAATGAAGAAGAGCATCAGCTCATTACAGACTTCAAGAAAGCATATGATTCAGTTAGAAGGGAGGTCTTGTATGATATTCTCATGGAGTTTGGTATCCCCATGAAACTTGTACGGCTACTAAAAATGTGTCTGAATGAAACCTACAGTAGTCTGCATAGGCAAGAATTTGTCCGGCATGTTTTCTTTTAGGAATGGCTTGAAACACGGAGATGTTTTATCACCATTGCTTTTCAACTTTGCTTTAGAGGATGCCATTAGGAGGGTTCACGTAAACCAGAATGGCTCAAAATTAAATGGTACACACCAGCTTCTCATTTATGTTGATGATGTTAATATATTGGGAGGAATCATACATAAAGAAAAATGCATAAGCTTTAGTAGTTGCTAGTAGGGAGACTGGACTAGAAGTAAATGCTGACAAGACTAAGTACATGGTCATGTATCGAGTTCAGGATGCAGGACGAAGTCACAGTATACAAATTGATAATAGTTCCTTTGAAAGGGTAGAAGAGTTCAAATATTTAGGAACAACCTTAACATATCAAAATTCTAGTCAGGAAGAAATTAAGAGCAGAGGGAAGTCAGGGAATGCTTGCTATCATTTGGTGCAGATTCTTTTGTCTTGCAGTTTGCCATCCAAGAATTTAAAAATTAAGATAAACAGAACTATAATTTTCCCTGTTGTTTTGTATGGGTGTGAAACTTGGTCACTCACATTGAGGGAGGAATGTAGGCTCAGGGTGTTTCAGAATAGGGTGCTGAGGAGAATATTTGGGCCTAAGAGGGATGAGGCAAAACTACATCATGAGGAGCTTAATGATCTGTACTACTCACCCAATACTGTTGGGGTGATAAAATCAAAAAGGAGATGGGAGGGGCACGTAGTACATATGGGGGAGAGGAGAGGTGTATACAGGGTTTCGGTGGGGAAACCTTAGGGAAAGAGGCCACTTGGGAGACCCAAAGATGGGGAGGATAATATTAAGATGGTGCTTCAGGAAGTGGGATGTGGTGGGCACTTGCGAATGCGGTAATGAACCTTTGGGTTTCATAAAATGTGGGTAATTTCTTGACTAGCTGAAAAATGGTTAGCTTCTCAAGAAAATCTCTGCTCCATGGAGTGAGTAAGTAAGTAAATAAGTAAGTAAGTAAGCAAGTAAGAATGGATAAAACATCTACAATGCTGTACCTTGTCTTTCAATCCAAAATGAAGGTGAGGAAGCATATGGAGACAAGGTGACAGAAGTTTCACTCTTTGTGGAACAATAGATAGTTCACCTTTCTTGGTCTTTCCAGGGTTGCCTATGCAACCTATTATATCACCTCGCCTCAATCTGGCAGTGTCAACTGCAAATTTTTCCTCTGATTCATATAGCTTCGCATTGGCCATCACTTGAATCTTGACGCCTTCTCCACGCAAGTCATAGAATATCAATCTGGCTCCAGACTCCCTGATTGCATGTACACGGCCTGTAATAAGATGACACATATTCAAGTGATTTTTATTCTTTTCTAGCAGTACAGTACAGTATGATGACTTACTCTGCATGACTTATTGTCTAAAGAGTGCAGTGGTTCCCAATGGAGAGTGTTCTTATCACCAGACTAAGCAATGTGCAGAGTAGGGAGCATCATCAGTTTCCATGCAGCAACAATGCTGTCCACTCTACAAAGAACAGTCTGGTGGAGAGGGAGAGAGAAAGCGAGAGAAGAAAAAAAGATACCAGGTTTATTAAAAAACCTGTTAAAAATCTATAAGTGCCTCCCAGGTTCCAATCTTCTCACCTATCCTGACAGGATGTTTCTCATCAGTTTCTCCATGCAAATTCTGAGACAGTACCTTATTAGCAATAATAACTTATTCCTTCCAGTCCTTTCTAATTCACCATCATCACACAATTCAAAGATAGTATATTACCTTGCCAGCTGAAGCTGTCACTAAGTAACTTACAATCAATATCAACTACAAATTCAGTATGAATGGTCTGGGGATCAAATCCTGATGTAGGCGAGATTTTTCACGCCTGTCCAGACTGGTCCTGGGGCCCACCCAACCTCCTGCACAAGGGGTATCAGGTCCTGTTCCCAGGGGTAAAATGGCCGGGGCATAGCGCAGACCATTCACTCCCACCTAGCACCGAGGTTAACGAAAGACTAGAGGTATACTTCTACTCTCCCTCAGGGCCTTCAGCACCTGTTCTAGCATGAACCTTACCCATTACCTTTAGCAACCACAAACTTATGTTTGCCCAACATTAACTACTTCCAAAAGTTTTTGATGTTAGCATACCATAATGAGAATTCTATTGTCTACTGAGGTAAGAAATGTTACACAAGAAGGACCACCATAATAATATGAAGATGAATAAACCAAACAATATAGAAGTCATTTTTTTTTCTAAGTTTTACTATAGCATTAACAGTTCATGAGACGGCAATAAAACTGACTACTTATTAAAAAAGCCCACAGTCCTCTGGTTTCTGGTCTCTATGATTCCACCTAAGAGTCTCCTCCACTGTACAATATGCTGACAAGGAAGCAACTTATCTCAGTTTATATACCAAAGACAAAAAAGAATTTGAACCTGCAACGCTGACTTCAGTGCCTTCCAATATTTCTCCATCACTAATATGGTTGTACGTATCTATGAACTCTGCTAGTGAGATTGAGACATGAAACTTGTGTGGATATGGATTTTCATCTGTCTGCTTCAACTGTGTAACAGCTTGACTGCGCAACCTAAAGTACTCCTGCACAGAACAAAAAACAGACAATCACAATCATTCTTTACATTGTAATATAGTAGGTTTTGGTTCTAAGTTTAGTTTTATTACTAGATAAAAATCCTTTATAAACACATTCTTCTCATGTACATAAAAGTATCGCTCAACATAATTATGATGTATTATGTAAAGTGAGTGTGTGTCACACATATAACTACATTATTCCTTTTCAGTGTAGATCAGCTTTATATGAACTTGGAAACAGAATGTGCATATGGGACAAATACTATGGGGTATCTGCACTTGTTTCAGAACAGTCTGTAACTCTACAAGGGATGGGGTCAGTCTGATGATGAATTTACAGCTGTATTAGTATGTATATACTTAAATTCTTTTCCTAATGCTTTCACAGATTGCCTGAGACGCTGACAATAACCCTTAATGCTTCAACACAGAAAAATGTGAGGTAACTACCTCCCTGAAATATGTAATACTTAAGTGTTTAACAATGTACAAAAGCAATCGACAGCTAATACTGAAGCAGGGGTCTTGAAAAAAAAATTAACAAGCAGATGTCAATAGGCTGGCAACAGAACTGACATCCAAGTTTTGATTCTGCACCATGTCCATAATGGTTATGGTATCTGGCCAACCTTTTATTTAATGACAACCAGGTGGCTATCATCCTGTGAATAACATGGCTGAAATGTAAATAAACAATTCTCCTTCAATCACTCAATGTCAAACCCACAAAGTGAGATAAAAAATTCAACCTGACTCATCAGATTTTAATTAAACCTGGTGTGGTGCCATGCTTCATACAGGTAAGTTACCAATCCTATATTTAAATATTTATGTGAAGAAGTTTTTATATTACTGATATTGGAAATTCTAACAAATGTAACTTATTACCAAACATCTTCATATTATTATAATCAAGTCCCTAAACTGATTTATGGACAGCACCATTCTCACCTCAAAGGAAAATGAATGACATTTCCATTATACTATTACACTGTTCAGAGAGAGGAAAAGAAAAGAAATTTTTGAATGTTAACTGAGAAAATGTTTGGCCTTGAATTTTTCAAAACAAACTCCTTAACATTTTTAATAAAATACACTTCTCTACACCACTAAACACCTACATAAGGTGGAAAGACATGTGTCATCACGAAGGCTCATGCAAGTAAATAAAGCTGATTTTTAGTTCTACATTGATTTCAATCGTGAACAGTACATGACCTAACCCCCACAGCATTCATAAATGTAAGACATGACTCCTCAAGTTCCCTTCCAGTGAAGTATTATTTCCTTGTGCAGTGATACAGGTGTTGTAAAAATGAAGAACACAAAGAATAACACTTTGTGTTAAGTACAGTTCTTTTCCCATGCATGTAAGTGTATATCTTGTGTGTCCCACAGATACGATTCACTCTTGTAAAGCAATCAAATAAAAACTTTCTGTCCCTGTTGTAAAGGTAAAGTTTGCCCTAGAACAGGCCACGAAGACCCAGACAGGGAGCAGAGATACAACTCTACTCTTCCTTTAACCTCAGAAGTAGATGGGGGAGTGGGTGATCAATGCCATGCCCTGGCCATTCTACTCTGTGAAAGACACACAGTACCCAATGTATAGGTGGGAGGGTAGGCCCCAAGGCCATTGTGAACGGGTGTAGAAAATCTTGCCCCTACCGGGATTTGATCCCTGGATTGTCCACACCACTGTAAGTCACTACACCGACTATGCCATCCCAGCCCCCTCCTTCCAATTTGTACTACAACAAACCTATTTTTGCCCCTTCCTCCTACTTTGCAGCAAGGGAAAACTATTTTTTCTGTATTGGACCCAAACACACAAACAACTATGGAGTCACAATCACCACAGTGCAGCCACTGTAAACTCTCTCTTGCCACCAGTCACATGGATTCTGTCCATACGGAGCAGCAAGAGAGAGAGAGAGAGACACACACACACACACAGAGAGGCCTTTTCTTAAATTAGCAAACATGTTTAAAATTCACGGTAGTGGAATTATCAAAGTAGACAACAAATAGATGGGTCATGGCTTGCATATTACTCCAGTGAAACCCTGAAGTTCAGATTTCAAAATAAATGAATTATTGTCCACAAAACTGCACAATACACAAGATCTCCCTTTTGTACATCACATGCCATATCTCCTAAGAACCCTGCCAGGTTACAAGGAGTAAGTGTTGTACTGGCACCCTTATCTTTCAAATCACTGGGCCATAAATCTCCATGGGTTTGTAATATGTTTTCTTTTGGGTAATTCCCCGGCATCACAAAGCTAATAGCCGACGTTTCGGAACCCTCTATCAGTTCCATCTTCATGGGCAGGTGGATGAAGTATGACAAGGGATGGGATGTGAGGTGTATTTATTCCTCCACCAGCCTGCCAGAACCCTGTCAGGTATAAATACACCTAACATCCCATCCTTTGTCATACTTCATCCACCTGCCCATGAAGATGGAACTGATAGAGGGTTCCAAAACGTCGGCTATTAGCTTTGTGACGCCGGGGAATTACCCAAAAGAAAACATATTACATACAGGACACGGCAAAAGCTTAAAATCAAGAACTCCATGGGTTTGTTAGCAATTTCTAGAATGGACCAGCCTTTGGATAAACAGTTTTAGATCACTTTTCCAAGCCACTTAGATGAGCAGAACTGGAAATCATTACAGCCAAATAGTGTAAGTAACTATTTTTCCATTTGCCGTTTACATCAAGAATTCCACTATAATGAGTTGTTTATACAACCTTATGATAATTATTTCAGAATGTTTCAAGCATATCACAACTTCAACCTCTCTCTTCCAGTACCTGATAAAATTTCTAAAACAGAAATGAGGCAGTGTCACACAGCCTCTAAAGCAACTGATTTGTCAGAAAGGCCATTTACTCAATATAACAACAGGACAAGCTTTTTCACCTAACTTTCTAATCCAAGAATTATAAAGTTGAGGTAAAATGGAATTCCTTTCCCACTTCTCATTAAGAAAGTGCATGTAACATACAGCTTGGTGGCAATGAAAAACGGCTTGTAACAAGAGCCACTTACAATACCTGCAATCAATTATAACTCCCCAGAACCTCTTGGACTGGGAAGAGTGCTACAATATATATATATTTTACATTTGTACCAGCTGTTGAGTAGTTGGCCGGGTAGCTCAGTCGGTATAGTGACTGAGCTACGGGCTGAACGGTCTGGGATCGAGTCCCGGTGGGGACGAGATTTTCTGTCCATCCAGACCGGCCCTGGGGCCCACCCAGCCTCCTGTAAAATGGGTACCGGGTCTTTCCCGGGAGTAAAGTGCGGCCAGGGCGTGCTGCTGACCACTCACCCCCTTCTAGTGCCGCGGTCATGGAAGAGTAGAGCTATACCTCTACCCACCCTCTGGGCCACACCGGGCCTGTAATGGGAACACTTTACCTTTACCTTTACCAGCTGCTGAGTATGCAAAAGAAAGTTTTTATTTGATTTATCTTGGCCAGGAAGGAGTATCTTTACAGCATATGTGACAATATCATGGAATTTCAGATAATAGGATATTACATGAAGATGAAAGAACTGGGGCTGAAAAAACTGTGGGATTCACCACACTGACACTGAAGACTCTAAAGGGAATATAACAGTATATCAGAGAGAAGTGCTGAAAATTTTGGACAATTATATTACAGAGCTCTGCAACTGACCTAATCAACCACAAAACCTAGAAGTCGAACCTGAAGAGGAAGCAGACGCAGATGAGAAAGGCCCTTATATTTTGCAATGTGAAGTGGAAAAAGCTATCAAGGACAAAAGGGATAAGTAGACTACAGGAGATGATGATGTACCTGGTGATGTACTCAACTACTGGAAGAAGATGGTCTCACACTAATGACACAACTGAACAACAACATATATGAAACTGTAGGGTAGCCCAAGGATTTCAGTGAAGTTACAATGATTGCCTTAAAGCAGAAGCCAAAGCTACGATATGCAGTTACCATCGCGCAGTCAGCCTTATTGTACATACAGCAAAGACAGTAGTGAGGATACTTAGAAGAAGGACTGAAAGGAAAATTGAGGATGCACATGGAAATGATCAGTTTGGATTTCGAAGAGGAAAAGAACTACCAGTGCTAGTGGGATACTGAAAATAATACCAAAATGAACATTGGACATTGATACGGAAACATGGGCTTGATTTACAGACTGGCAGAAGGCATTTAACAACATACAATGGACCAAATTAATGCAGATCCTAAAGGGAACTGGTATCAGCTGGCACAAAAGATTGATCAGCAAACTGTACACAGATCAGAGCGCTAAAATAAGATTGGACTGAGGGGAGACGAGAAGTGTGAAGACTTTAAGACCAACAAGGATGCTCTTTGTCACTGATTCCATTCAACTTACACAGTGAATACCTTACCAAAGAAGCTCGTGAAGGGTTTGGAGACTTCAAAATCGGAAGACAAGTAATTTGCAATGTAAAACACACAGATGACACTGTGCTAATAGCTAAGGAAGAAATGGTGCTACAGGGCATGACTGATAAGACTAATTGGAATTGGAAAATGCTATTTAATGGAAATGAATATGAGAGAAACTAAGGTAATGAGAATCTCAAGGAAACCATCCCCAATACATATTACGATATATCAAATGTGGAATAGTTCAACTATTTGGGTAGCATTATCACAATGATGCAAGATGTACAGGTGAAATTAAATCCAGGATTGCCATGATGAAAGCTGAATTCAACAAGAAGAAGGCTCTTTTCACCAGTAAATGGGACTTAAATTTAAGGATGAAGCTAGTAAAGTACTACATCTGGAGCACAGCTTTGTATGGTGCTGGAGAATGATGGCGAAGATCAGTTGGACAAATCATGTGAGAGATGAAGTATTACAAAGAGTCAAAGAGAAAGGAACATCCTACAAACAAGAGAAAGTTGGAAGGCAAACTGGACTGGTCACATCTTGCACACGAACTGCCTTTAAAACATGTCACTGAAGAAAAGATACAGAAAAGGATATAAGTGATGGGAAGGAGAGGAAGAAGATGTAAAAAGCTACTGGATGGCATTAAGGAAAAAAGAAAATATGGTAAATTGAAAGAGGAAGCATCAGCACACTCCGTGGAAAATTCATCTTGGAATATTCTATGGTCCTGCCTAAGGACAGACTAGAGAATGAACAAACAGCGCACTGAGGCCATTACTGAAAGGTTAAAGCATATGTGAATGTAGAAAATATAATTCATAAACAGTGTTCAACAGTATTTTGTGAAATTCAAGGTCACAGGTCAAACTATATGATCTTGGAAAGGTCCTCCACCCCTCCCTGTAAATTCAATTCCCTTTCAGATGATACTAACTTGAACTGCCTACCTCACTTACAGACCAAACTATAGCAGTATCTATCTTCTGGGATGCGACACTTTGTTGCTAGAAAAGTGGTTGCTGACATGTTGAATGAACATGTCTGTCATCTTCATTTTCAAAGGTTCAAGATCCTTTCTTCAGAGCAATGGGAGCAACTCAGCATCACATCCCAAAAGGCTGCAATCCTCAATCAGACCACAAGGAAAACCTCAAGCCTTGCACAGTTAAAGCAATTTAAAATCATTAGGTCAGATCATAAAATTTCATATTTTACACATTCAAACAGCAACAAGTCACAAACTATTACAACTACATGTCCATAAATTGGTATGGTTGTATAGCACCAAATTTAATTAAAATCCAAAAGATAAGGTTCTGACCTCTGGCAATCTGATTTAGAATGACCCTCCCTAACATGGGATGTTCCACTTCCATTCCATATACCTCCAGCACAAGGTTCTCTGGTATAACATCAACTTTACTTTTACCTTATCTCTAAAATAAATACATTGTACGAATGAGTCCTTGGGTCTCAACATTTCTACATATTCCCAGAATCAATTACTATGTTGAAGCTGCTATGCCATCTACCATAACATACTGGAACTTAACTCACATTGGGGCTGATATCGTCTTCTTTAATAACAGAGGTGGTATCTTTCTTCTTGGTGCTCTTTGAGTCCTGTTCCGTCTTCTCTTTTTGTGCTTTCTCCTTTGCTTTCTGCTCCTGTTTCATGCGCCGTTTCAACTCACTGCAACACAAGTACAAACAATAAACACAGTAGCTGAAGTTCACACACATGACATTATATTTAACACACTCATGTTTAAACACACCTATATTTCAGCCTCGAATTGGATCCACAGAAGTGACGACTTAAAGCAAGGCCACCTTGGAAAGCTGGACCCATTTCCCAGAAAGTTTTACCAATTTCCCTCACACATATCTGGCCAAACCCCAACATGCTGTCTTCATCTCAAAATTTTCTATCTGCAATGACATTTGCAAATGCGTGTGCACAACATCCATTTATGTACATTTCACCCTACAACTCTATCACCATACTCAAAAGTTGCTTCCTGAGAGATCGACAATACCTTACAACCTACATCAAAACAAACATTTACCATATGTATATATGGAGGATCTTTAATTTGTTAACACAAAATCTTCAATGCACATATGTATTTATATTCTTGCACAGAACTTCATTAGCCATTCCAGTGTTCCTAATAGTCAGTTCCTCCCTCAGTCATGGTCAAAGGTAGAATCACTGAAAATGACAGTCACCTCCCTGACACAAAATTTAAAGTGGAAGTACGCTCTTGACATATGTAACAGTTTCCACTTATGCTCATATATTAACAACACCAGCTTAGAATTCCTATACTTTCTTGTAAAAAGGGATGTAAGTTCAGTTTAAGTTTAATGGTATCATTTAGTTGTGGAACACATGAATACTTTAATATATTAAAGATTCAAAATAATGAATGAATGGAACTTGTGATGTGCTGAGTCCTGATTGAACACAGAAGAGTTCTAAGATGGAAACTTGCCTGAGATTAGTCCTGTATTGTTGTATCTTCATAGAAAGTAGGGCAGCAGGTGATAAACAATTAGACTCATGTTACAGATATTACTACTGCATTAAAAAGATGTTCTACGAAACATAACATATCTCTTTTGCTCCCAAATATTTACTTCACTTAATCGAACCTCCTCTACCAGCAGGTGTAGACCGGGGCTTCCATACATACTACTATTATTTCCTTTAGTTGCAAAAGTAATCCTTTTTAAGAAGTGATACCTCCAAACTGTACATGAAAACAAAATAAATTAAGTACATCAAGCATTAAAACTTGGTAGTATCAAAACCCCATTCGTGTGCAATAACTTCCTGCTACCCAACACATAAAAGCACTACTTCATACATGTAATGCTTTCAAATATGAAATAACTGCCATTTCCAAGAAGACAGTCGACTTTTTAAATGGATTGTATTGCACTCATATTCCTGAATTTCATTATTTAATACAGAACCAGAAAACTGTTTCAACTGTGAGTAATATTGCACATGCAAGTTTATCAACTTCATCTACAAGGCATGTTTCTCATGAAAATAACAAGATGGACGGCATTTTTCATTCAGAATACTAGACTTTCAACACAGCAGAGAATCAGCACCACAATCAGAACTTTTATACCCAACATTTATCCCTGCAGAAAAATCTCCATGAACTTCAACATAACATTGTGTGTTTCTCTATGGTACCTATGCATACATCCAGTTGAAAAATGTGCACACTTTGACAGTTTACATTTCATCCACGTTGAGGGACTGTGACCTTGAACTTTATGCAGTGATGTCAGTGGACAACTTGCAAACTTACCAACATATACAAGGACATTATTTTATATGAAAACTTGCATCACTGCTTTCATTTGTTTTATGTGAAGGCAGGCAGTGCAGCACTTGCTGCTATTCCAATTTGCCATAAGTCATGGTCCACATGTTTCAGTTCAATTCACTGCAGTTAATATTCATTTATGTCAGAGTTTTAATAGGTAAGCAAGTCAATGAGAAATGTCTAGTCACAGTTTTCAGATAAAATAATGTTCCTGTATTATTGTTAGAAGGAATTTAAATGTGCCAGTACTTTCGAGTAAAGGCATGCCTCACAAGATGAGAAATATTCAAATGTGTCCAAGAACAGATGAGAGTGTGTGGCAGATGACAAGTAACTGAAGCCCAGAACAGCCTCCCCAGATAATACTGCTCACTCAGATAAAATAAAAATGAATACTCATATTTCCATGCAGGAATGGGCACCTTTCTTGTCTGTTTTTGTGAACAGTCCATTCAATCCCTGCAGATCGTGTGAAGAAACAGGAGTTGATCAGTCACTGCAAACTGATACTTAAACAGGAACCACAACAAGGTGTAGCATATGCAGATCTGAACAGCCATGAAGAAACTGATGAAGAAATTTGAAAAACATTGTGACAATTGCCAAAACATGTTGCTACTGTTCACTATCCTGACAGCAAATAACAGTCCTCTCACAGGAAGCTTGCTTATTCACCACCATCAGTACAGTTACATTCATACAGACTGCCCCCCCAAAAGACGGTAACTTGCTTTCAATGAAGGCATTCATCTTACACTTGAATTTCAAAAAGATGTTACGATTAATGGAGACGTCTATGTTAAACTAGAGTATACAAAACTCTGAAGGAAGTATCCACAGTGTGCAAATGAAAATGCCTCACTCATTGTGTAGTAATGGCACACACTTCTCAAAGTGTGCACAAATCGGTACAAAAACCTTTCAAAACTCTACAGCCTTAACCTCTGGTAACATGCAATTTCCAACTCCCTCCCAAAGCTGGGAAGGAAACTGGAGGCTTTTCTCTTTTCTTTGGATGATAAAATCTACACTGCTACAACAATACTTTGAAATGTATCAACTGGAGACTAAATGGCCCAAAATGTGTATGCATCACAGGAAAATACTTTAAGGAGGCAAAGTGACACAACAATACAGGCAAATACATCAATATGGTAGGAATAAGTGCCCACACTAAATCAGCAGTACATGCAAATAACTTCTCCTATTCAACTAAACTCTGAACAGTTCTAAAACTTCTCACTGGCATAATACAAGACTAAACACGAAAGGAACGGAAATAAATTACCACCTTGTTCAGACCACTGTGAATCTGATGTCTCGCACAAATATTTATTATAAGTCTGCTGTACACGTTAAAATAAAACGCTACTCTTTTACAGATGAAGGCATATAACTTCAAGTATTACTTCGTCCACAGTACCCTCCCGTATCCACTAACGTCTTGAGCATGATTATATTTTTTCTTTATTCTGGAATTATAACTCTTGATCTTTAATTACTATGCAAGCCTCAACCTACAGCATTTTTTATTATTCAATTTACTGGTACATGCTTCTTTATACCTGCATGTGTATTTTAATATCATGTTTTGACAAATTTCCACGTGTACGTACGCTGTCTTAATTGCGTTCGGCATGTATCGAGGTTAAGTCAAGAACAGCAGAAGTCTCCGCAAAACATTAAAACCAAACATATGCAATGACTATCATAATCCAAACGTTGCACTCCACGCAAAAATTTCAGGGAGGGGGGGGCATTAAAAATGTTCTATACTCTCACTTACTTCTTGGACACTCTCTCATCTGCTATCTCAGCCATGCTGCCACTATTTTAGCATCAGCTAACATGTGGCCACAGATCATCTAGTATGTAGTACAGGGCACGTCAAACTCAAAGAGTACATGACGCACCGTCGTGCTCGATCATCGATTAACGGGTCTGGATAAAAGGTAGGAAAAGGACCGTGCTCAACAGTAGCAGAGATTAACGGATGATCACAGGCGGTAGAAAATTCGAGGTTAATAAAACTTGGATGCCGTAGGCAAGAAGGAAGCACAGTCTGCAGTTCAGTCAGTTACCAGGCAATACAACCAGGTTCCACACCAACTTCCGAGACCACGGATCGTCTATCTCTTAACGCTGATTCATTATTCTTCTTCCCGTCAGCATCTTGTGATTTACGATTCCATCACTAACACTCTTGTGCCCATTAGTTAATTAATGATAAAATTACAAGAACTGCACTAGTTTTTACCAGACACGGGGTGCTAGCATATTTTCAAGTCTCTACCCTATTCTACTCACCCATGCAGCTTGCTTCAAATGCTCAGGTAAATAAACCACGCAAGGACGAACACTTTCTGGAGGAAATAATAATTTAATAATGTATGCTTGCGTGGAATGGATCTCGAACTGGTAATGTACCGTATGTGACTAGAAGGCGATCGAGCAGGTCTCTTTCGGTAAAATCTCTAGAGAAATCCCACGTGCGGTTTCTTGGGAAACCCTTGTGTGTGAGCCGATACGTAGCGTTTCCAGATCATCGTATATACGTTCGATATAAAATTTATGTTGTATGGCAATTAAAACCATGGTAACCCGGGTGACGAACAAATTTGTCGTTTCTTTGTAAATATGCATTATTAAAGCTGGATTGTTTACATTATGTCCCTAAAATAGTGCCTGCAAAATAACACAGACCCGGTGAGTCTGATTCATTTGTACCAGGTGCTTTCTATCAAAATCCAGAATCTTTAAAAAAATTCGCCAAATTTCCTTCCTTGTGGTTTTACCTTGTCTACTAGCACACTCGTGCTTATACAGTCGATTGTTCCTATTATGGGATAAACACAACTATATACATATCTTGAATATTTTGTTTATTTAATACTACTACTACTACTACACGTTTCGGCTGTCCATATCGGCCATTATCAGGCACAGCATGGAAACACAAAAAAAAAGTAAAAGGGACAGGCCAGTCCTTGCAAATAGTAAGTATGTTATGTTGTAAATAATCATAATAATTATCATTCAAAAAAAAAGAATAATAAACAACATGAAATCAATTTATAAATTATGTTCCTAATTTTAAATTAATTTCATGTTGCTTATTATTTCGTTTTCGAAATAATTATTATAATTATTTTCTAACAACTTTATACCTACTGTTTGTAAGGACAGGCCTCTCCACTTTACTCTATTTTGCATCTATCTCTTACCTGATGATGGCTGATATGGGCAACCGAAACATGTAGTAGTATTAAACAAACCAATCATATACGATCTATACTGTGTTCGCCGGATAATAAAAATAAACATTTCATTGGTAAATACACAACAGCATTATGTCACCTAAGATCATGTTAATATAACTCATTCGGCATGGCATCTAGACTACGGAGTGGACGATTGTGGTAAGAGTCTTGAATGGGCATGAGATTTTTTTCTTCGTCAAAGATTCCAAACCTGTTATGGGAGGCACCTGATCCCCTTGTTATATGGATCCTGTGGGCACTTCCCTCAAGGTTTAACTAGCTGGGGTGTGAAGCTAACCACTCTCGCCCATCGAGTACGAGACTAAGAATATCTAGGACTTTACTGTCATGACGTGAAGCTTAATAAATTGCAACGGTAACTTTATTCTCACCTATGCTTAGGTTTTTTCTTCAATCAAAGCAGTAGGCCACCTGAAGCAACCAGAAAACAAAAAAAGCCACACACAGAAAGGCTTCTTCGGTTTCCTGTGTATTTTACACTCCGTTTGTACATTTGTTTAAGTCTCATTCACTTCGGTTCTCCTTCACAACGTGATTGACGTGGTAGACAGGACGGTGACAAAGTCATTGCCATATATAAACTGAAATCTATCTGGCCTGCAGCACCTTACTGAGGGCGGTTGGCTATTTCGCCACAGTACAATTTCATCTGATTTTGATGAAGAGTATAATGAAACATGGACAAAGACAGTTCAGAAAAAGTCGGTACTGCTGCATTCACTTCCGTTAAAATTTTTAAATTATAAATATTATTTTGAATGGTGTTGAAATGACGAAGAGTGAAATTTTTTAAATTGCTGTATCTTGAACATGCTGACGCCTGTCATTTTCCTCTTATCTGTGCGGTATTTTAAATATATTTCGTTGTTTTGTCTTATGCTTTAAGGAACCCAAAATATGAAAAAAATAATAACTCTTCTTATTGCTGTCACGCAATCTCATGTTACAAGTATATACAATCAACCAAATTCACATAAATATGTGCCTATTTAACCGATACATAAGAATAGACTTTTCAAAGTTCTGTAGGTTTTAAACATGCAAGAATATGTGCACTAACTTTCATAAAACCCCCTCATATTTATGGCCTTCTGAATGTAAAAATTAACAAAACAAGAATCTTTTATAAGACATAGAGAAACAACCAAACATTATGACTGTACAAATGGCAAATAACCTAGGGTGTATATTATGTACATTAAATTAAATTAATTTGTCTCGTGTGTATTGTTGCTAGTTTTAAGTTATCTTGTGTGTAATTGTTGTTGGTTGACCATGTGCATTGTTGTAGTTGTCTTGTGTGTATTGTTGTCATCTTATGTGTATTTGCTGTACTATGTGTGCATTGCTGTTTGTTTACTTTAGATGCCAGACTGCTGGCTAGAAGTCAGTATTCGGAAGGTCCTGCGACCGGCCACCTCGACACAGGTTTTTCTTGGTTTCCCTGTGTCTAAAAGCAAATGCTAAGACGGTTCCCAAGATTCCAAGTTGCCACTACATGCTTCTCATGTAACCCTTCCGACTTAAATTTAGTAGTAAACAATTTCATATTTTGTATACATGTAAAATAACCACTGCCACCGGGTAAAAACCCAATTGCTGTAAATAATAATAATAATTAAATTGCATTGTGCATCAATGATTAATGGCTTGGAGTTCTGATATTGATGATGATGCTGCTGAAGAAGGATTTCGATCAAGGTTGTGGTGACTGACGACGACAATGATTATTATTATTATTTTAGAAGCTGTGGGTTTAATTGTTTGATGTCAATGTGTTATTATAAGAAAAGCGACATCAGACTACATTAAAACTGTAACAGAATTTTGAACTTTGGGGATCACAGAGTTCAAAGTGGCAGTCTGTAACGTTATATCGTTTGGCTCCCTTTTAAGTCTTTGAATATTTTGCAAGGTTCTCAGAGTTTTCAAATCCTGTCAATTTAGGGATACTCTCCATTTTGTGGGAGAGCAGGCGAGGTGATGATTAAGTGTCTAGGCAAATCCCTTATAAACAAGGGTTTGCTGCATTAATATTTACCTCCATGAAAGCCCCAAATTTCATCTAGTTGTGCAGGAACCTGAAAAATAAAAATATAATATAATGTAATATAATATAGGATACGATAATATATATATGATATGATATGATATGATATGATATGATATGATATGATATGGTATGATATAGTATAATATACGTCTTAATTACACATAAGCAATTGAAATCTATTAAAATAAATTTAATCTGACATGGAATAACAAATTATGATAACGTTTGGCTTGATAACAGTTAATGATTCACGCTGTTGGATGTTATACATATGTATGTGTCAAAGTGTAAATATGTCAACAGTATTTACATTTAGGTCCTTTTGAATCAATGGAAGAAATCTATTCTAGATTGGATGTAACCAGCTATTCTTTTTTTATTTTAAACTCATGAAATTATTTATTTTTTAATAGTCGACGTTGCGTTCGTTCATGTGAAATAGAGGCACTTACTTGCACTTACTTGTAGGACGTGTTTGAAGTAAATTGTGTATTTCTTGTTACTCAGATATGGCAACTTGTAACTACCCTATTGCACGTACAGTTATTAAATACTAGCATTTCATTAGCTTCCTCTCCAGAAAAGAAAAGGAGTTTAAATTTTCTGTTTTGTGTGTGTGTGTGTGTGTGTGTGTGTGTGTGTGTGTGTGTGTGTGTGTGTGTGTGTGTGTGTGTGTGTGTGTGTGTGTGTATGTGTGTGTGTGTGTGTATGTGTG
>Ga0123354_10003073_pt1 | contig 22764 bp, 12 predicted proteins | sample TergutLab28metaG_2_FD_97872 | JGI IMG/M metagenome (GOLD analysis project Ga0123354, IMG submission 97872) | Labiotermes labralis P4 segment gut microbial communities from Petit-Saut dam, French Guiana - Lab288 P4 | ecosystem: Host-associated > Arthropoda: Insects > Digestive system > Gut ... | reverse complement strand
TCTTTCTAAAAATTAATCTCCGTTGTCACAAGTTAGAGAACTTTGATTTTTTTACGTGTTGTCATATGTAGCTGACGAAAAATCTCTTGATGACACAGCGCCACCCATTGCGCCCAACGTGGTTGCGCCAAACCGCTCGTTAGCAGCAGTTTTCATTGTTATTGCTTTATTATTTTCCCTGATTTTATCAATTCCCCCTTAGACATGACTTTGTACAAGTAAATACCTGATTGTAAATCCAACATGTTTATGGAATTACTTTCACTATATATCTTTAGTTTTTTAAGAATTTTTCCATCTAAACTTAATAAGTAAAACTCTAACTCTCCAACATTCTGAAATGTTGATTTTTCTATACTAAAATTCAAAAAATCATTAACAGGGTTTGGAAATAATCTAATATTATCCAAACTATTCACAGTTACAGTTTTTATATCTGATGATTTATTTTCAGAGGTATTCCACAAAAAGAAATAGCTACCTATAGCTGGAACAAAAATATCAATCAAACCATCACAGTTAAAATCTCCAAAAGTCCAACCATTGTTACCCATATTACCGAAATAATCAGGATATAAAACAGGGGGGGCAAAGACTTCATTGTCTATTTGTTCAAAAATTGATATTGTTTGCCATAAATCATGTTCAATCACAATGTCGTTTCGAGAATCATTATTTAAATCAACTATTTCTATATAAGTAGGAATATCTTTTGTGACAATAGAGCTAATTCTAAAACTCAAGTCTTCATTTTCTTTTTGATACGCAATGAATAATGTTGGGTCATTATTACTTCCTGCTGTTATAACAATATCAATCAAAGAGTCATCATTCACATAACCTAATGCAATGTTATTACACCTTATTCCCTTTATCTCTTTCAAAATAGGTATTCGTGGGGATACAAAGCCATCTATTGAATTCAACAATACATATATGTTAGGGGATTCTATTCCAGTATTAGAAAAAAACACAATATCAGGCAGTCCATCATTATTAATGTCTGCTATGTCATATTTATCAAAATTATATGGATATTCTTTTGGAATTAATCTAACTGTATCAAATACTAATGGTTCTCTCTGATATAATATATCAATTTGGGAAATATTACCTCCTCCAGAAGAACTATACACAGAATAAAAAAGTGCTATATCTGTAAGTCCATCATTGTTTAAGTCAATACATTTCATTTGGTCAATATTAGTGTAAGACAAACTATATGTATAACACGGTGAAAACATATTATTTTCGTCTTGCTTATATATAGTGAGATGAGCTGCTCCGTTAGAAATAACAATATCTTTTAAACCATCGCCGTCAATATCACAAATATCTATATTTGTCATATTTCCATCATAATATTTGATAACTTGCTGAAGAATAAATTCTCCTGATTTATTCAAATATATTTCTATATTATTTTCTTCAGATTCAGGAAAAATTCCACTTACATTAGGCTGAACTGTTACTATAACAAGGTCTTCAGTTCCATCATTATCTAAATCTGCAGATTTTGTCAGAAGATATGGTTTAAGTATGTCATATACTTCTTGCTTAAAACTGAGTTGTCCATATACAGATGTAGCTATAGCAATCATAATAATACTCAAATAGTTTTTCTTTTTCATATTTATACTCCTGTTTTATACGTTTCTAATTTTTAATGAACACAAAGGTAATAAAAAAAATGATTTTTGTGCAAGTCAAAAGTCCGAAAAATTTCGACTTTACTGGTGCGCTGCCAGCCAAAATTGCTGCTAACTCTTATATATGCGCCAAAGGTATGGATAAATTTCGGTTTTGACTATTTTATTACCCAATTATTTATTAAAAATGCCTTATCCTGAAATGCTTAGCATCATCTATTCCCATTCAATCACCGCAGTTCCTTCGTTCTCAATAGTAAGATAATTTCCGGAAATCTCAGTATTTTTTTCCGAAAATAATACTTTCGGCGTTAGAGAATACTGATTTGTCAATTCAACCGTTTTTGTTTGTCCTGATTTGTTGATGATAACAGTCAGGTATTTTTTGCCGGACTTTAAAGTCTGCATCATCATTCCATCCTGCCGGGATTTAAAAGTAAACGGGAATTGCTTGATTTGTTCCGGTAATTCCTGACGCAGAAAATCGGAAAAAGGCGATTTATTTTTACTCCTCCAAGCGCCTAAGCCAATTAAACTTGGAGTCCATACAACCTTTCCTTTTCCATAGTTGTTTTCGATTGCGGTAATATGCTCGTTTTCAACAGCGATTTGAGTTCCGGTCAGATTGTGGATGTAACCTTTCCAAAGGTGTACCGGCATTTTTATCCCTCCGATTGTCATGTCGAAGTCGCCCGGGATGCACCGCACTTCGCTCAATTCGCCGCCGAATACATCGCGCAATGGAAAACCGGTACCGTTCAGGCTCAGCATATTTTCGTCATAAAATGCAGTCAGCCCTTCAACAATCAACAGTCCGCCTTTTTGAACAAAATTTTCAAGTGACTTCCAGTACAGGGAAGGAACCGATACTTGATCTGCCAGAATGATGCATTTTCCCGTATAATCTTTTTGATTCCAATCAAACTCATCAATTTCTTTCAGATTACTTTTTATTCCGTTTTGCGCCAACACTTCAAAAAAAGATATTGCCGATTTAATTACTCCTCCGATGTGCCGGCCTTCATAATTATTATCATCGCCGTCTTTTTGCTGAACCAAACCTTCAGCCCATAACGATTCCCTGATATAAACTATACTTATGGGAGAATCCAACGGTTTAGCATCGTCAAAAAACTGTCTGTTTGGAGCGATTGCGTCAACCGTCTTACGTATTGCCTCCATCCTGTCGGTCGGATTATTCTGAAAATCCAACAACGCCCATTCTCCTGCTTCTTCGCCGATAGATCGTGGATTCAGACACCAAAAAATAATTCCTTGTACTCCGGAACCGACTCCTGTCCACAACCATTGAGTAATTTCTTCCGCCGTAGGACAAAAACCTTTATTGCCGCTGTAGGTATTGTTTCCACCCTGCAATTCTGTAATCCAAAAAGGCAATTCGCCTGCGCCGGAACGGATGATTTCACAATTGGCAGCTAATGCCATCGCATATTGAGAACGGTTGAAATAGCCGAAATGCCAGCTTGGATGCGCCGATGCGCCTAAAGAAGTTAAAAAAGGCCGCCATGCAGGAAAATCATATTCGGCGACATTTTGGAATATCTGATGATTATTTACGTGGATAGCGCTTCGAGCGTCCCATTTCCGGATTTCTTTTTCTATCCAGCCTAAATACCATGTATTATAATCCAATAAAAATTTTTCCTTATCAAAATTAACCAGCAAGGTATAGTTTTTACTGTCGTATGCCGGCTTTACTTGCTTTTTCTTCCATGCTTCGAACTGCCGGTTGGTAAATTCCGTATCGGGGACGCCTCCTCCCGTTCCGGGTTCATTCATCAGTACCCACCCATACAGCGATTGAAATGATTTAAAATGGGAAACCGTTTTCTCTATATAAGTTGCAATCCGGCTGAGATGCTCTTCGCTTTCAGGAAATTTGAACCCTCCGACCGAATTGTTTATGGTGGCCGGAAATAAGGTTGCAAAAACTTTGATATGATATTTATCTGCCGCCTTGAATGCCTGATCAAACAGGGAAAAGTCCCAAGAGCCGTCCGGTTTTTTCATATATTCTTCAAACATCCTGATCCGGCAAACCGTCATTCCGGTTTCGTTGAGAATACGAAACCATGATTCGATTTGTTCCGGCGATTGTCCGGGTTCAATAAAAACCTGAGCGCCGATGACCGGCTCGCTTTGAGCTTTCAGAACATCAATCCCAAAAAAGAAAACGGATAAGATTAAAAAGAGGCAGATTAATTTTCTCATTTTATTGATTTTAAGACAAGACAATGACTATGGATCGCGTAAAGGCAGGAACCGAAATTACTCCGTTCGTTATTGAACCGTCCGACCAAGTATCTGTCCATGGATCGTAAAAGCGGACGGAAGAAAACGTTCCCGAAGTCATTTGCCCTGTTTGAAACGACCAACCCGCTTTCGGAGTTGGAGTTATTCCTTCTGCCAACTCTGTTTCCCAATTATTTGCCGTATCGCGGCACCAAACGATTGTTTTCGTGTTTCCTTTTAAGCCAAAACACCGCACTCCATCTATTTCGGAAGTGAAAGGTTTCATCTGTTCTTTCGCAGGGTCAATCCCTGCAATGGCGTTGTTAAACCGCTGAAAATGATACCATAAATTGTTTGGATAGATATAGCTATCCCAATGCCACATTGCTCCGGGACCTGCAGCTCCGCAGAAGAATGGAGCGAAAATCATATCGTGTATCAATACGCCTTGTTTATCGATTTGATAATATATGGAAGGATTTGCGTGGTCAGGTTCAACGGCTCCTATCTCATCCACAACAATCGGACGGTCGTTGACATATTGTTGAGCAAAGTTTAACGCCGTAGATACTAAGGTGTCGATAGCTCCTTTGACTGAAGAATACTGCTGCAAATCATTTCCCTGATCCAGATACCGGTGCAGGGAAACAAAATCATTATTTTTGTAGGTAAAAAGTTCACGGTAATGATCATCTGCCGTATAAGAATCCAAGCTCCCCAATGATTGAGTCACCAATTGATTGGGAAATAAAAGCTTCACATGAACAAGCATAAGCTGGGTAAAATCTTCCCAATCAGTCCAAGCTGTAGCGTCGAATTCGTTCCAGATTTCCCATCCTATAATCTGTTGATTATCCTTATATCTGTCTGCTAAGGCTTGAGCGCGTCTAAGGTAGGAATCTCTTCCTCTTGGCGTATTAATATATTCTTCGATATTGCTGAATGAAGTAGCCAAGCTCTCGCTGTTATCCCAGTTCGTATTGTTTGGCGCAATAGTCCGGATGTGTTGCAGCGAAAACTTAATGCGAATATTATATTCTTTTGCCAAATCGAGCAGTTTATCGATCCGTTCAAATTTCAGCGAATCGTATTTGCCTTCTTCTTTATCCTCGATTTCAAGGAAGGAAGTGCTGATCCATATACGCATGGAATTGCCTCCATTTTCCGAAAATTTCTTGAAATAATCTTCAATTACTGCAAACTCAGGACTGTTGGCGCCTAATCCGTTTCCGTAATCAGGAGGAAGATAGTTGATCATTACAGGAATCCAAGTAGTTCCATCCGCATTTTCAAAATAATTCGGACAGGTCTGACTGATGATAACCGGTTTCATGCCGTTGTTAACGTCATTATTTTGTATTGCATTTTTTTCACAGCTCCATAAAGGCAGAAGCATGGCAAACGCTAATAAATAAATTTTACTTTTCATAATTTGAATATTATTTATATTTCATCAATTGTAAGATTATTCAGGGTTATTACGCCCACATTACCGCCCCAACAGGCAACATCCAAAATAAGGTAAACCGTTCCTGAATATGGGGAAGTAAATACTCCTGTCGTATTATCGATTCCGGCTTCCCAAGTGCCAACCTGCGGTAAGGTGCCGGTTACGGGACCTGTAAGTCCGTTTGCCGCCCAAGCGTCGATATTTGTAAATATTCCTTGCGTCATATCGTAATATTGTCCTTCTTGGGGTTCCAAATCAGAAATACATATAAAGAATTGCCCATTTGCAGATCCTCCCGTACAGGAAAAACCGCAGGATAATTTGTAGTTTACTCCTTCCGTCAATTGAATAGGCTGATAATAGGCAATATTTCCTGTTACCGTTCCGGTTCCGTAAGTTAACGTCAACGTTCCATTTTTAACAACTATGACCGAAGGATCAAAAACGCCGTCGTCATTGAGATTAAGAAGCGTCCAATAACTCTCGCTTCCATCGCTGAAATCTCCTCCCTGTACGATTTTGGGAGCAGGAAGAAAAGATGGCCCGTCGATGATAACCGTTGTTTTAGATAAGTTTTCATTCAGCGCATACATGCTGGGGTCGGATATTCCTACCACGAGTACTATTTTTTTCGTTGCATACGACGGATATTCTTCTAACAATTTATTCAGATCAACCGTCAATTCAAAACCGATTTCTCGTTCATTATCAGGGACGACCGCCTCTGTTGGCAAGGAATAAACGTCAGAAGGCAAAGCAACGCCGTTACTCATGCCGGAAACGGCATTTGTTGTAGCCGCATCGTCAACATAAATCTTAACCGAAAAAGATTCAAGTTGTTGTAATCCCGATCGATATACGCCTAAATATATATGCAGCAGATTTGTTGTCGAGTCAATCCCGTAATTTTTCGATGCAGGATCATTATTTAATGGTACCGGATAGTTATTCGTAAGCCCTCCGTCTAATATTGCAGCCTGAGGCATATATACTTTGGCATTTCCCCATTCTGTTTGACTGTCGTCTTGACCACATGAAACAAGTCCCAACACGACAAAAATGGAAGAGAAAACTATTATTTTATTCAATACGCTTTTCATATTTTTACATTTTATTTATTAATAAATCGTATATTTACCATCCCGGATTCTGAGTTAATATTCCCTTTGATTTAACGATTTCTGTTTGCGGTATGGGATAATAATACATCTTAGGCGCAACAAAAACCCGATTTTCAACATCAAATTCCGAATAGGAAAAATTCCCTCCATTACCCATATCCGCTTTTATGCCTCTAAGCGGTTCGTTTAATATAACTTCTGCATCTTTCCATCTCAATAAGTCCCAATAACGGTGATCTTCAAATGCAAGTTCAATCATGCGTTCGTGTTTGATTTTGTCTCTCATCTCGCTCTGATCGGTCGCAACTACCGCAGGCATGGCGACTCCCGTTCTGCTTCTCACCCTGTTAACGGCGGCGCGGGCGGTAAGCCCGTATCCATTATCCGCGTCCGGACCAAATGCTTCATTCATTGCTTCGGCATAATTCAGCAAAATTTCCGCATACCTGAACATCACCCAATTATGTATTCTCGTTTCATTTTGAGTCAAATACAAATTGTCTATCAAAAACTTTTTGAGATAATAGCCTGTTCGGGAAGAATTGGTATTATCCCTCGAATCGGCGCCGCCGGGCCAGATTTGGATGGTACGTCCCGTCCATGTACTGTTATTGGTAACAATGGAATAACCCAAACGGGGATCTCTGTTTGCATAGGGATTGTTGGGGTCGGAAGCGCCCTTATATTCATATTCCGAAACCAGATTTTGAGAGGGCGTCACGCCGCTGTTTCCTCCGGGAGTGCCGATTGGATAATTTGCTTTTTCCATATCGTTGGTTGCTCCGCAGCGGATAGACCATATTATTTCATTGCTGGTCGTGTCGCTTCCCAAAAATAATTGTCCGTAATTGGTCGATAAATTATATTGATTGAGGGCGATTACGTCATAAGCAGCCTTTGCAGCCTTTGCCCATCTGGAAAGATCGTTGTTTTCGTTATGCAGCGGACTTGCAGCATAAAGCAATACCCTCGACTTGAGAGCTAAAGCCGCTCCTTTAGTAAACCTTCCGTCTTGATCCGAATTGTATGTTCTCCAATTGACTTGCAGGCTGTCGGCATAATTATCAATTTCAGAAACAATGAAATTTACAATCGAATCGTAGTCGGCGCGTGGTAAATCGGCGTCGTCTGAGGTAGATAAAGTTTTTGTTACCAATGGAACGCCTCCATATCGTTTGATCAGGTCATAATAAAAAAAGGCTCTCAGGATATGAGCTTCTCCACGCATCCAACCAATATCCAAAACGTCCAAATTGTATTGATAACCGTTATCGGAAAGCGTATCCCTGTTTTGTGACAGTTGATTTTTATAATCGACGGAATGTTCCAGAAAGAAATTGGCTGCCTGTATTCCTTCATAATAATAACTGTAGGGATTATCCGGATTATTGTAAGCGTTCCAGCTTCCGTCATTGAAACGCTGCACATTGGAAGAGGGAGCCGTTTGTTCCGCTTCGTCCGACATGGCGGCGGGAATATTATTATCCATCAGGTAAAACCCGTTCCGGATAAAAGTATAGGGAGTATAACCCAAATTTGCCAGCAACGAATAATTGGAATTCAAGATTTCAGGCGTAGTAAAAGTATCTATTTTCGTATCCAGATAATTACAACCCGAAAATCCGATTATCAACCAAGTTGCGAATGCCATTAAATATTTTCTTTTCATTGTTTTTCTGTTTTAAAAATTGATATTAACGCCTGCATTATATGATTTTACGGCAGGATAGCCTGATAATGTTTCGGGATCCATATCGTAATTTTTCAATAAAGAACTCCATGTTAACAGATTCATTCCGTTAACAAAGAAGCGCACATTGGCAAGTTTTATGCTATTCAATAATTTCTTGGGAATGGAATATCCTAACTCGATATTCCTGAGCCGCAAGAAATCCCCGCTTTTTATCCAGAAGGTAGAATTTGTATAATTATTGTTGTTGCCCAAAGTCGATAATTCGGGATAGGTAGCTGTTGCCCGCGTGTCGATTCCCTGGTCGGGATAATAAGCCCATCTTCCTTCTGCAATTTTATACGCATTGCCGTTGTTTTCAAAAGCGACCGTTTTATTAAGCGCATCAGAAAGAATATTAACATCCCTGCCTGTAACTCCTTGAAACAATACGCTGAAATCAAAGCCGCGAAATCCGGCTTCTGCATGGAAAGAGTAGTACATATCAGGATATTCCCTGTTTCCGATTCTTACCATATCTTTTTCGTCAATGATTCCATCATTATTAACGTCGCGGTATTTCATATCTCCCGGCTTGATTGCTCCAAAATCAGGCTTTGGAATACCCTGTTTCAAAGTACCGTCCGTATTAAAATCCGAAATATCATAAAATCCCGTAAATTCATATCCGAAAGGAGTACCGATTGGCTGACCGGTCTGCGCAGCTAATGGCGAAGGAGGAGTCAGCTCCGCCATGTAATCGATTTTGTCTTTTATACAAGTCATCATACCTCCTATGCCATAAGTAAAACCGGCAACCGATCCATGGTAATTCAGATTAAGTTCCGTACCTTTAGTCGTTACTTTACCTAAATTCAAGAAAGGAGGCGTTTCTCCGATTAGAGACGATTGTAAATTATTTGGAGAAATAATACCCGACCGTTTATCCATAAAAACATCCAATGTGAGATTCAGCCCTTTAAGAAAAGTCGCATCTATTCCTGCATTGTATTTTATACTTTGCTCTGCAAAAATATCGGGATTGGGAATATATGCAGAAATAAGCCCTTTATTCCAGATTGGATCGCCGTTACCTGTCGGATAACTGCTGGGAGATTCATAATATTGCTGATACAAATACCTGCCTCCGTTATAAGTATCATATCCCGTTTTTCCGGCTGATAATCTTATTTTCAGAAAATCGACGACGGAATTATTCTTAAGAAACGCTTCGTTAGATATAATCCAGGCTCCGGACAGCGCAGGATAAAACCCGAACCGGTTTCCTTTTGCATAGTTATCGGAACCGCTGTAGGCAAAACCAAATTCTCCGGAATATCTGCCGTTAAATTCATAATGAATTCTACCGCCGACATTTTGAAAAGCGTATTTGGTATTAATCCCTGCTAAACCGTTTTGATTGGAATCCACATTATATGTATTTTGTAAATAACTTACGACAGAAGTAATCTTATGTTTTCCGAATTGCCTGTCGTAACCGGCTGAGAATTGAAACTGCGCGCGCCGCCACTGGTTTGTGCCGTAGTCGTCATTGACTGCATAATTTGTATTTACATCCGGAGTTTGTTGTACGTCGCCTATATAACGCGCATAGTTTTTGGTGCGGTCATAAGAACCCCGCGTCCAGTTACTGAAAGAAACCGCTTCTGAAATGTAGAGTCCCTGCGTAATGAAGTCTAATTTTTCCTTCAATGAAAAATTGGCTTGCAAAGTCCGGTCGTGGGTAGAGTAATAACCCGTTTCCCGAATGGAAGCAACAGGATTGTCAGGATATATTGTTGTTCCCGTCCATGTGCCGTTGTCGTTCTGTACCGGATAAATATTATTGGGATAACGTTCCAAATTGTTAAATAAGTTCGTGCCGTCATAACCCGGATATTTACGGTCTTCAATCCGCCCGCCGAAATCGACTTTCCCTTCAAAAATACTAAACATTGAAAAATCAAAATTAGACCGGATATTGTACTGTCTTATTTGCGCATTTGCATGATTGGCGTCATTTTTCACATTATACAATCCCTGATTGTCCAAATAACCTATCATAACGAAATATTTAGCGTTCTTCACTCCTCCGTTGAACGTCAAATCCGCAGAAGTAAAAGGAGCGGATGATTTTAATACCTCATCGTACCAGTCTGTATTTATACTCCTCCCGTTTTTGTAATCATCCAATTGGTACGGATAATAAACGGGACTCCAGACGCGGTTATTGTCATTGCTGTTCGCTTCATTGTATAAATTTGCATAATCATACGATTGGAGCGGTTTCGTGATATGAACAGGTTCTTGCATACCTGTTCTGAATTGCGCTTGTATTTTAGGTTTTCCGACTTGCCCTCTCTTGGTTTCCACCCATATTGCTCCGTTTGCGCCTTTCATTCCAAGCGGAGCCAGGGCTGCCGCATCTTTCAATATGGAAATACTTTCTATCTCCGAAGGCGTCAGGTATTGGAAATAGGAGTTATCTGTTTGAAAACCATCTACAAATACGGCATAAGAGCCATAATTGTACGATCCTATTCCGCGAATGGTCAGCCATGCCTGGTCATACCCCGGCAGTCCGGAACCTTGTATTGCGATTAATCCGGGCGCCACTCCGTAAAGCGTATTCGACAAATTTGCAGCCGGAGTTTTGTATAATGTTTCTCCGGATACGGACGATACGGCAGCGCTGGAAATTTCTTTAGAGACCAAAATACAACCTACCGGCTCTTCAGATAGAGCGGTAGTATCTACATTTAAAATAGAATCTGTTTGTTGAGCCTTGACGGAAAAACAGGATAACAGTACTACCGTCAAGTATAGGATATTTCTTTTGATGAATTGTTTATTATAATTAGCCATAAGATTTAATTATCAAATTTGAATAATTTATTCTGTTAGTATCCCGGATTTTGAACCAAATATCCCTTATTAATCTCAGTTCTCGGAAATGGGCTGAGGTATTGATTGATACTCCAGAAACCCGTATAAACATCCTGTACGGAATAAGTGAGATAATCAGATGATGTTAAGCCATACGATCCATTCACATAAGTAAAAATGAAATTTTTCTTGGAACCTCCTATGATTCCGTTTCCAATATCATCCAATTTCCAATGTTTCACGTCGTATAAGCGGTGTCCTTCTTCATAAAATTCTACCGCCCATTCGCGTTGAATAATTTTTCTTAAGCCGGTTATATCCGTAGTCGTCGCATTAGGAAGTCCAGCCCGCTGACGGATTACGTTGAGGTTAGCCAGCGCGTTGTTTGCATCTCCCAATTCATTGTATGCTTCAGCCAAATCGAGATAAAATTCGGCTAACCGGTAAATCGGAAATTCAAACCAACTCCTCGAACCTGCATGATACCAGAATTTAGTTCTTCTTCCACAGGCTTCATTACCTCCGCGATCCTGCCAATTGGAAGCGTTGGCAAGCGCCGTGCTGCTCCATGTTATACTGCCCGGATTATTCCATGCGTCCAATCCGGCGCCTGCCGCAGACGCTTTATAACGAGGTTCCATATCGTTGATTCGCTGCAAATAATCGGAATAAGGAGTAGAAACTATACCTGGCCATGTTTGTTCCGTGCCATCCGCTTTGCAATATTGCGTCAATTGATAATAACTCATCCCATTTGCTCCGCCGCTTTGACCTAACGGACTGTAATAGTTTCCATTGCCACCGGGAGAGAATTGATAGTTGTATGCCAGCAAAACTTCCGGATTGTTGGGAGTAGCGACTGCAGTTCCATAATCATCAAAAGGAGAACCGGTATTAATAATCTTGTAACCATTAGCCAGCGCCCATTCAATGACGGCATTTGCCGCATCGACTACATTTTGCCAGCGGGAAGGATCGTTATTTCCAAAACAAATCAGATTGTTGTTTTCACCCAAATCCATATAAGGCGTTGCCGAATTGAATAAAGGACGGGCGGCATAAAGCAGCGCTTCCGTTTTTATCGCCATTGCGACGCCTTTGGTCGCTCTGCCTTTGGAACTGTTGGGATAGGTATCGGGCAACGCGTCTATCGCTTCATTGCATAAGTCAACAATGTGATTCAATACATCCTGCAAGGACGAACGGGGTATTTTTATATCGTCGGCTGTGGAAAGACTTTTCGTTACAATAGGAACGCCTCCATAACGCTTGAACATTTCTTCATAACGATAGGCGATCAATGTTTTCATTTCAGCCTTGACCTGATCTTTTTCATCTTGAGTCATATCGGTTACCTTATCGATATTTTCAATTATCAGGTAATCCTGACGAATAGCTACGTAATTGTACCCGAAACCGTCGTCGCTTCTTGCCGAACCGCTTCCGTCGTCGGCTGTCATGCCGCTGTGCTGTATCATCCATGAATCTTCCCAGCTAAATTTTAAATCGCTTAATTCTCCGGAAAGATGGCTTAATGTTCCGGAACTCATTCCATACGTGCGGCTGCCATCCCAGTCCAGAATAGCAATGCCTGACGCCAGACTGCCTGCATAAGCTTGAGCGATGGCGGTCAATGATTTTTGCTGGGTAGAAAATATTGAATCTACGGAAAGATCGCTACCCGGGGGTTTTTCAAGAAAATCTTTTTCACACGAAACAAGACTCAACATGAAACAAGTTGACAGGATTAATTGGATATATATTATTTTTTTCATATTTCGTACAAATTAAAATTCAATATTTACGCCAAAATTATAATTTTTCATGGGAGGATAAAGATAACCGTCAGACGCTCCTCCCGCATCCATTTGTTCAGGGTCGTATCCGTCTATCAATTTGGAACACCATGTATATAAATTATTACCGTTTACATAAATTCTGACGCCCGACAAACCAATGCGTTTCAGGCTTCCAAGTTTCGTAAATTTATAACCTATTTCTACGTTCTTTAATTTTATGTATTGTGAAGACCTCAGCCAGAGGTCGTTCATCGCTCCGTTTTGCGTATCGTAAATTCTCGTTGAAGCTCTGGGAAAAGTAGGCTCAATTCCTTGCGCCACTTTATCGGGAGTCCAACGGCCGTCATATTGAAACTGCATCGCAGCGCCGGTATTCATGTAAAACGGATTTAATACATAGAAAGAAGTCATAGGCATTGAACCTTCGTAGGACGCCGTGAATAATACGGATAGACTGAAACCTTTATAACCCAGATCAATGGTTGACCCGAAAGTATATCTCGGCAAATTGGAGTATCCGATAGGCACCTTATCATTTGCATCAATCACTCCGTCGCCATTAATATCCACATAACGGATATCTCCCGCTTGTACCTTGTTCCCGTCCAAACTGACATAAGGTCTGTTACTTGCCTCCGCATCATTGTTATAAAATCCGTCGGTCTTAAAACCTTTGTATTGACCAATGGAAAATCCGGTCTCGTTCATCCATGGGTATGGATAGCTCGCTTCATCCTCATATTCAATCTTATTTCTTGCATAAGACACGTTGGCGCTGATACCGTAATTGAATTTGTTTATGCGGTCGTTCCAAGATAATTGGACTTCATAGCCCTTATTTGATACTTTGCCTATGTTGGCGGGAGGAAGAGTAGCTGCAACGATAGCGGGAACTGTGCCTAAATTCCACAGAATATTATCACGTTTTTCCTGAAACAGATCTCCGACAAAGGATAAGCGGTCTTTGAACAATTTTATTTCAGCCCCTATGTTCCATTTTTTAGCTCTTTCCCAAGTTACGTTGGGGTTTCCTATGCTGCTTTCATACGATCCGGTATAATAGGGATCCATCGAACTGCCATCCGTATTTCCAAAGAAATAACCGTAACCCGGACTTTGACCGGCATACGACCATGTGCTGGGTAAATACATAAATCTTTGTCCGCCGATTTGATCGTTTCCGACTTCGCCATACGAACCTCTGATTTTCAGCCATGTCAACAGGTCGTTTTTAGGAAGAAACTTTTCATTGGTAACGATCCATCCCAACGAATAGGCGGGAAATACGCCATAGCGTTTTCCCGGAGGAAAATTTTCCGAACCGTTATAACCGATATTAAATTCGGCTAAATAACGGCTATCAAACATATAAGTCGCCCTTCCTGCGAATCCCAATAAACCTGCAGGGACTTGGTAGGCAAGACTTGGATCTTTCGTTTTCTGAGCATTATATAAAATCAATCCCGTTACGGCATGTTTTCCGAATGTCCGGGAATAATCTATTTTAGCTTCTAAATACAACCGGTTCCACTTATTATTATATACATTGTCGGAAACATTAGTCGGTTGAATTATTCCGCCAAAAAATAAAATATTATTAGGATCAGCCGGATCGCGCGTAGCGCTGTATGTCGGCACCCATTGTTGAGTGACCACTCCTTTTTGGTAGAGATCATTATAGGAAACCGTCCCTGAAACTGCAAGTCCCGGAGTGATATAATCCATTGCATATTTTAAAGTTGCGGTAGTAGTCATATTCGATATGTTTTGATCAAGCATGGGTCTTGTCAATAAATAAGCTGCGGGGGAATAACCTCCACCGCCTTTGGATTGCAAGGGATTCAGATTAGTAACGAAAGAAGAAACTAATTTACCGTCAACAATGCCTGGTCCGCTGAATGGCGGGTTGCTGAAAATCATAACCATCATTTCTTTGTGCCGGCTGTAGGAATCCGTAGTTCCTGAGGGACCCATAATTCCGGCTTTATCTTCAAATTGACCGCCTAACTGAATTGACAATTTCAAATTTTTCACAACGTCAATATCCAAATTGGAACGAATATTGTAGCGGTCATAAGTGGAATTTGCATTCATTCCCGCATATTGCGCATTTTGAAATACCCCTGTCTGGGAAAAATAGCCGACAGACGTGAAATAACGCATCCGGTCGCCTCCTCCTGAAATGTTAACATTAAACTGTTGTTGGGGAGAGGATGCTCCGAATTGTTCTTGAAAGTAATCATGGCTCGTATAATAAAGAGCGGGACTGTTCAGTAAAGAAGTTTTCTGCGCTTGCGTTAAATTCATGGCTGCAACTTCCGCAGGCGTATAGTCCCTGTTGTTTTGAAACTTCCAAATTTCATCGTCCGTGAAAAGATAGGGATATTTCCCTGCATCCATGTCATTACGAATTGCTTCATTTCTGAACAAAGCATATTCATACGAGTTTAACATTTTAAGTTTGGATGCAACTTGGGATACTCCATATCTGTATGACAGACTTATTTTAGGCGCTCCCGATTCTCCTCTTTTGGTTGTAACTATAATGACGCCATTGGCTCCTTTCACTCCATATACCGCAGTTGACGACGCGTCTTTCAGTACGCTGATATTCTGTATTTCATTAGCATCCATAGCATTAAAAGCATCCATCGTTGATTGTATTCCATCAATTACGATCAAAGGGTCTTCTCCGCTGGAATTAAGAGTCGCCACGCCCCTTATCCGTATAGTTGACGCATTGTCGCCCGGTTCTCCGCTCGACTGTATTGAAGAAATACCGGAAATACGTCCCGCCAAAGCATTGCTGATATTAGCGGTTGGGGTTTGCACCAATTCCTTACCTCCCATCGCCGTGATTGCCCCTGTAAGCGTTTCCTTTTTTTGAGTTCCATACCCGACCACGACAACTTCAGATATCTTTTGCATATCTTCCTGCAAAACAATCTCCAAACGGGTGCGACCTTTTAATTCGATTTGCTGTGTTGCATACCCTAAATAAGAGATTTCAATAGCATTGACGTCTTGTGGTAAAGAAAGTTGAAAATTTCCATTTAAATCGCTGACAGTTCCTATTGTCGTATTTTTTTCGGCGACAATGGAAGCTCCGATAATCGGTTCTTTTGTTTTTTCGTCAATAATTACGCCGGTAATTATTTTCCCATTATCTGAAGAATTTTGTGCATGAAGCGATAATGACAAAGTGAAAGAAAAAAAACAGAAAAGCGCAAAATAAAACCGAAATTGTTTTCCTTTCTTTTTTCTTTTGTGGGAAAAAAACTGATAATTCTTTCTCATTGTAATTTTATATAAATTTAAGATAAAAATAATTTAACACAAAGGTAATTTGAAAAAATAAAAAAAACTTATCGTTTTTTCACATATTTTTATCAAAATTTATCATTCACATCCGTTAAAGCCGAAATTTTTATATCATATCAAGTTTTCTTATTTTATCAGTAATTTCTATTGGTATTACAGGGTGAAAAAAATAGTCCCGAACGAATCCGGGACTATTTCATCTTATGAGAACGTTGGGAAATAATTATTGGGCTATTACTTTAACCGGTTTTGCAGATCCTACTTTCACAATGTATATGCCTTGCGACAAAGGGATAGTAGAGCCATATTCATCTATAACAGTTTGTTTCACTAAACGTCCGTCGATTCCGTAAACTGAAACTTTTTCATTTGCGGCATTGACGATGATTCCGCCTTCGACTCCATATACGTTTGAAAGCGCTTGTTTAACTTGAGGAATACCTGTTATTCCGGATATTGCGCCGTCAAATATGAATCCATAATACTCCGTTCCGCTTGATCCTGTCAAATCGGTAGCGACTGCAGGTTTAGTAAAGTCTCCGGTAAGATATACGTTTGTTACTCCAAGTCCGTTAAATGCTGAAGTTCCTCCATAATATGCCAATATGATTCTTGCCCAAGATGTGCATTTGAGAAAATCGCTCAATTGGTCGCCAAATACGCTGCCAAGATCAATGGCAATACTTACCGTTTTTCCATCTGCACGAGGATAGCTTACCCAGTCGCCATTAAGGTTTACCTGTACCCAATCAGGCAGCCCGACAGATACCGTACCCGCATCGCCATCGTTGCCTTGGAAGTCAAACTGGATACCGCCAAAACCATTAGGGTTGTCTCCAACGCCATTCGTTTCAACAACCAAATATTTAGCTTTAGCCATTTCATCCATTATTCCGTTCACTAACCAACCCGGGTGTTGGGTAGGATTTCCGGTATCGCTGCCGTCGGGAAGCTGTGAGAAATCAGAAATTATTTCTGCGCTAACGCCACCCTCGCTATCAGTCATATAAGCGTCTTTCAGCGTCAAGCTCCCCGCATTTTCCGCCTTTAGATAGATGTATTTCACATCCGTTTTACCCGTCGCGTCTAAAGGAACAAAAACAGATGTAGCGCCGGGATCGGCAGTTGCCACCGATGACGTCGCACCGTTATTATATTCAACATTAAGGGTTATTGTGAAATCAACCGCTTGTTCAAAATCTACCACTAAATTTTTATAAAGCGAGAAATCTTGCCCCTGTCCTACCTGGTCGGAATACCACCAGCCAATATCACTCGTCCAGCCGTCTGCGCTGAAAGTAATTGTTTTTGAACCCTGATCATAGGACGAGTTATCACCGCTCGCGCTAAGACTCGGCAGCATGTCAAGCGTGTTCTGTGCAAAAGAATAAGAAAGGCTTGCACTCAGAAACAGCGCTAATAAAAGTAAGTTCTTTTTCATGACTAAAAAATTTTTAAAATTAATAAAATATATAAACGTTCTCATAATTATTTTGTTGTCTTTTTTACGTATTCACTGGGTGATAAATGATAGTATGTTTTAAATGCCCTGCTGAAATTCGATAATTCCTGATAGCCTACGGCGAATGCTATCTCGGAAATATTGAGTTCGTTTTTTTCAATTAATCGCGCTGCCTGAGTCATCCGGATTTGAATAATTACGTGATGGGGAGTCGTATTCATCAATGCTTTAACTTTGCGGGACAATTGATTGGCGCTCATCCTCAGTTCGTCTCCAAGTATCTTACCGTTAAAATCCGGTTCAGCTATATGATTCGTTATTATTTCGCTGATTTTTTTCACGAAAGCTTGCTTCTGCGGATCTTCAACTAATATTTCTTCGTATTCGTCGATATCTTTTGATTGTTTGTATTGATCCCACATTTTCCGCCGTGACGACAGTATGTTTTCGATGCGTATCTTGAGTATTTCATCGGAAAACGGTTTCGTAATATAGTCTTCCGCTCCGGTTTTATATCCTTCCAGCATGGACGATTCCGCATGCCGGGCTGTTAATAAAATGACCGGAATATGATTGGTCTCTTCGTTTTTCTTTAGCGCTTTCACGAAAGCAATCCCATCCATAACCGGCATCATAATATCGCTGATTATCAAATCCGGAATATACTCCAAAGCCTTATCCAGCGCTTCATGACCGTCTCTGGCGGCAAGTATGTTAAACCGCTCTGAAAGAATATTTTCAAGATATAAAAGCATATCGTAATTATCTTCGGCAATTAAAATCAAATCTGCAGAAGTTTTTTTCTTCACTTGAATAGCTTCGGCGTCTTCCCGATTTTGCAAGGAAGAATGATCGGTCACCGAGAGTACTTTGTTGACCTGCTCTTTTCCGCTTACCGGTAACTGTACCGTAAAAATGGAACCTTTATTAACTTCACTCTCAACCGTTATCTTGCCCTGAAGCAAATGAATTAATTCGCTTGTCAGCGGCAATCCGAGACCGGAACCGTCTTCGCGCAACGATTTTCTCCGTTCGCTTTGATAAAAAACCGTAAAAATCTGGTCTTTCTCTTCCGGGGTAATCCCAATACCGGAATCCGAAACCTCGATTTGAACGTATCTTTTATTATCGGTAATTACTTCTGAAATTCCGACGCCGACGCTACCTCCTTCCGGAGTATATTGAAAAGCATTGGAAATCAGATTATACAATATTTTGTCCAATTTATCGGAATCAAAATCCATCCACAATTCGGGAATGGTGGACGTAACGGTATATTTGATTTTTTTTTCAAGCGCATAAAACGAAAACGTAGTAGTCAAGTCGCTTATAAACCGGACAATATTGTCGTATTTCATATTCAACTCCAATTTTCCTGCTTCTATCTTTCTAAAATCCAGCAGCTGATTGATTAGTCGAAGCAACCGTTGCGCATTACGAAGCATCAGCATATACAGGTTTTCGCTTTCTTTTCCATAATCCTTTTTCTCAATGAGTTGATTCAATGGACCCAATATCAATGAAAGAGGCGTTCTGAACTCATGCGAAATGTTAGTGAACAGGCTAAATTTCATATCATCGATTTCCCGAATGCGTTTAGCCTCCAATTTGGCAATTTGCAAATTATTTTTATCCCGCTCCCGAATCATAAAGTACGAAAAGATGAGATAGAGTATAACACCCAGAATCACAATATATAACAAATAGGCATAAATTGTTTCCCAGAAAGGAGGTCGTATCGTTAGTTTTAAAGCGGCGGCTTCCTCGTTCCATACGCCGTTATTATTTGCCGCTTTCACTTTAAAAGTATATTCTCCCGGATCTAAATTGGTGTAGGTTACCGTGCGTTGACCCTGATTCGCAAGCGTCCAATCCTTGTCGTAACCTTCCATTTTGTACAGATATTGATTTTTCTTGGAAGAAATATAGTTCAAGGCAACGAATTGAAATGAAATCACCGACTGTGAATGTTTAATCGTAATTTCTTTTGTTTCGCTGATTAAATTATTCAATATTCCATTTTCTCCCGGAGTTACCGATTTATTGAATATTTGAAAATCAGTAATCACAACAGGCGGTTTCATATCATTGTTCTTCAGGTTTTCAGGGTAAAACGCATTAAGTCCGGCTTTTCCTCCAAAAAATAACTCGCCGTCTTTCGCCTGAAAAAAAGCCCGCATTTGAAAATCCTTATTTTGAAGGCCATCCGATTCATCATACGAATGGAATGATTTATTTACCGGATCATATTTCAGGATTCCCGAAGTTGTGCTCATCCAAATAAATCCCGCTCTATCCTCGCAACAGCCAAAAACAGGATCGCCATAGTCCATATTCGGACGTTTGATAAGTTCGAATTTGTTTTTTTTCTTATCAAAACGGTGAAGTCCTCCCATTGTTCCAATCCAGAATACGCCTTTAGAGTCTTCATAAATAGTTGTAATAAAGTTGTTTGTTATGGTATTAGAATCGCCTTTTTGCGACAGGTAAACCTGTTGCAACTCCAGATTGCGGGAATAATGGCGCAGTCCGGCTTCGGTTCCAACCCACAAATCCATATCCCGATCGCGGTAAATAATATGCGTTTTCTCTTCTGGATAGATGATGCGGTTGCTTTGAAACAAAGGCGAGAAAACTCCCGTAGAAGGATCGTAATTGATAGAACCCAATTCGGTTGATAACCAAAGAGTATGATCCGCGTCTTCACAAATTGCATATACATTCCTGTAAGACAGGTTCATGCCGGCAGGCGACGGAATAAGAATCCGTAAAAAAGAATTTTTCGCCGGATCGTATCGAAGCAAAAAGTTTGAATAAGTACCAAACCATAGCGTTCCGCGACTGTCCTCACAAATGGCTTGAAAATTATTTAATGAACTGTTATTAGCTGATTTATCAAACAAATATCTGGTTATTGTTTTCCCGTTGGCATTTATTCTATCCAGACTGTTAATTTCTCCAACCCACAGATTATTATTCCGATCTTTTAATATCGATAAAACTTGATTTTCGGAAAGCGAGAGCGGATCGTTGTATTGTTTTTTTATCCATGTGAATTGGGAAGATAAAGGATTATAAAAATTAACGCCGGCATTTGTTCCGATCCAAATATTTCCCGCATTATCTTTGTAAATACAATTAATAGTGTTGGATAACAATCCGTTTTCGGACTCTTCATTCGAAGAAATTCTTGTGATTTTATTGTTGTTTTTATTCAATATGCTTATCCCTGCTTCCGTACCAATCCAGATATTGTTCTGTTCGTCTTCATAGGAAGCATGAACGGGCGAACCGGAAAATTTTTCCTGTTCTTCACTTGCCGGATAGCGCCGGATAGCGCTATCGACCGGATTTAGAGCGTAAACATTTCCATCGACAGACGCTATCCAAACGAGTCCTTCCTTATCGATATGAATACCGAAAATATCTTTCAATTTCGTGTCTTCGCTTTGTTTTTCCCATTCGGAATAAACCTTAAAAGTTTTTGCGTTCATGTCAAAACAGTAAATGCCTCCGCCCCAGGAAGTGAGCCAGATTGTATGAAAAGAATCGATTGCAATGCCTGTCAATGCATTATTAAGCGGTTTGTTGTATTGATCCTGCAAGGGATAATGAGTAAAAGCGTTTGTTTTAGGATTAAACCTGTCCAATCCTCCGCGATCGACGGCAATCCATAAATTTCCGTCGCCGTCTTCTACAATTCCGGATACATCATTGTAGCTCAGTTCATTCGCCCCTTCTCCATGATGAAATGTGGTAAACCGTCCGGTCTTCAAATCCATCCGGCTCAGTCCGCCTCCTTTGAGTCCTACCCATAAATTATTCCGGGAATCCTCATACAGACAACGAATGGAATTACCTCCTATCCCGTTTTCATTTTGAGGATTATATTTAAAAACCTGAATTTGGTAACCGTCATATTTATTCAACCCGTCGGAAGTGCCGATCCATATAAAACCTTTCCCGTCCTGAAGAAAACACGTAATATTTCCGTTCGACAAACCGTCTTTGATAGTTAACCGGCTAAAGTTAAAAGTATGCTGAGCGATAACTATAAAACCGCTAATTTGAAACAACAAGATGAGGAATATTTTTTTCATACTATGCAATTATCATCTATTCCCAACTAACGACCAACGTTTCTTCAGGTGCAATAGTAAGATTATTTTCCGAAACTTCAACATTTTCTTCCGAAAATAATACATAAATATATGATTACAGTATGCAAAAATAAGTCAAAAAACAATTTTTTGACTTATCATTTTTCTATATGTTTTTATCAATTTTCAATAAAAGTTTTCAAAATTAGTAATCATTGAGTTATCTGTTAGCAGGGAAAACGTAACAAATCATAACAAAAAAACTTTTATTTCATTTTTTTAGTAAATAGAAAAAGTTTCATTACCTTTGTTATATAATACAAAATAATCACCGGCGATGACCATTTACCCTCCTGCATCCGTTCAGGCAAAAATCCGGTTGCCTGCATCCAAAAGCATCAGTAACCGGATATTGATTTTGAGCGCTTTAAGCAAAAGTAAATATCCGATCGAAAATCTGTCGGACAGCGACGATACGCAAGTCCTGATGAATGCGCTTCTTTCTCTTCAAACGGGAAATACGGTTTTCGACGTTGGCGCAGCCGGTACTTCCATGCGATTTTTAACGGCTTATCTTGCTCAGAACGAAGGTATTTGGACAATAACCGGAACGGAGCGCATGAAAAACCGTCCGATAAAAATCTTAGTGGATTCTCTTCGTGAAACAGGCGGAAAAATAGAATACATGGAAAAGCAGGGATTTCCACCGCTTAGAATCTATGGCGGAAAATTAACCGGCGGATCGATCCGGTTGAATGGCGGCGTAAGTTCGCAATACCTTTCTGCGCTGATGATGATTGCGCCTCTCACGCAACGGGGATTGGATATTCAATTGGAAGGAAATATTATTTCCCGCCCATATATTGATATGACTGTCAGTCTGATGAAAACGTTTGGCGTCCGGACTTTATGGAACGGGCAACAACTCCGGATTGAACCGCAAGTCTATCAACCTGTTCCTTTTACGGTAGAAAACGATTGGTCGGCAGCATCTTACTGGTATGAAATTGTTGCGCTGGCAGGAAATTCAGCCGAAGTGGAATTAACAGGTCTG